>ENA-UESI01000027-UESI01000027.1-human-gut-metagenome-genome-assembly--contig:-NODE-27-length-104641-cov-8.126860_pt1 | contig 104641 bp, 82 predicted proteins | sample MGYA00243005_ERZ508006 | MGnify/ENA primary metagenome ERZ508006 (study PRJEB26167, sample SAMN06115436) | human gut metagenome | host: Homo sapiens | place: China:Shandong | collected 2015-06-10... | reverse complement strand
TAAAAGAACTCGGCATAGTCCCGGACAAAAAACACTCGGCAGAGCAGAAACTGCAAAGCTATGTCATGGTCTCGGTCAATCAATACTGCACAGACGGGCGTATTCCCGGTGCGGAGCGTTTTGGGCGGTCATGGGCAATTCCAGACACCGCCGAGAAGCCCACTGACCCGCGATCTAAGAAACATCGCCGGGATTGCAGAGAGACAAACCGCTGAGAAGTGTCTTTGTAAAGAAGATACGGCGAGGAAGTGAATGACATGATTTCCGATGAAGAATTATACAGACAATATATAAGCGGCGATGAAACAGGACTTGACGAATTGATGAAAAAATACGGCGACCCGCTGACCTTATACATAAACGGGTATCTGCATGACGTTCACGAAGCGGAGGACTTGATGATAGAGGCTTTTTCCTATCTGTTTACGAAAAAGCCGCGCATCCGGGACGGTGGTTTTAAGGCTTACCTGTATAAAACGGCGCGGCACATGGCTTTGCGCCACAAAAGCAGACAGCGGCTTTTCTTCAATCTTGACGATCTGACTGAGGAACCGGACGGACAAATACTGGTAGAGGAGGTTGTCCAAACAAAGGAAAGAGATCAAATTTTGCATTTCTGCATGGACGAATTAAACCCAGATTACCGGGAGTCACTCTATCTGACCTATTTTGAAGGCATGAGCTACTTGCAGGCTGCCGAGGTCATGGGAAAAAGCGTAAAGCAGATCACCAATATGGTGTACCGGGGAAAAGAGCGTTTGCGCGGATTATTGGAACGGGAGGGAATTACAAATGTTGAGCCATGAGGAACGAATAGCAGAAGTAAAACGGCGTATTGCTGCAAAAGAACATCAAAAAAGACTGCAGCGAGGTCGGATCACTGCTGTTTCTTGCGTGGCGGCGTGTCTTGCGGTGATCGTGGGCTTTTCCCTTTCCATGCCCGGTATTGTCGATCAAATCGAGCTGGGAACTTCCTCCGGCTTTGAAACAGCGGCAACGATGTTCGGCGGCAGCGCCGCGCTGGGATATATCGTCATCGGACTGCTTGCCTTTGTTCTCGGCGTATGCGTGACGATTTTGTGTTTCCGAATCCGTCTGCTGAACAAAGAGGAACAGACGGAGGAACAAAAGGGGGACAATGCGGATGGAACTTGTCAGTAACCTTTTGCAATTCATCGTTACCCTGCTGGGCTTTAGCCTAAGCGGAATCCGGTATCTGAAAAGCCGAAAACAGGCGTATTTCCTGCTGACCTGCTTTTATGGCTGCTTTGCCCTCGGCTCTCTGTACTGGACGCTGTATTTGCTTTTATATTCTGAAACACCGCAGGTCTTTTATGTGTCGGAGTTTGGCTGGGTAGCCAGCATTATTTTTCTTTACATCCTGCAATACGCCCTTTCCTCCGCGGAGGAAAGGGGCTTTCCGTGCCGGAAAGCCCTAATCGCCCTCCTGATCAGCGTTCCGCTGTGCGTGTTTTACTGCACCTTTGGCGACATTCTCTCCAATCTGCTCTGGTGCGGCATGATGATCGTTGTTTCCTATCATGCGATCCGGGGGCTTGCTTACGCCCGGACGCAGGCGGGAGCGGCGCGTGATATGCGATATTTCCATATTGGGGTACTGTGCTATGTGGCGGCAGAATATGCCCTCTGGACTTCCGGCTGCTTTTGGCCGGGAGATTCCATTTCCAGCCCCTATTGCTGGTTCGATCTTCTGCTGACGCCCTGTATCTTCGCTCTGTTGCCCGCTACAGGAAAGGCGGTGGAGGGATGACCTATATTGAAAATATTTTTATCTGTATGGCGTCGCCCCTGCTGATCGCCGCCCTGTGCATGGGAAAGCGGCAGACAAAGTTTTTCCTGTTTTGCCTTGCGGGAATGGGTGCGTGTCTGCTCTCCGCTTACATCAATACCTTTCTCGCCGCACTTTATGGGGCGGACACCTTTGGCGCAACTGCGGAGATCGCCCCGGTGGTGGAGGAAGTGATGAAGCTCCTGCCGCTGCTCTTTTACCTCTTGGTATTTGAGCCGAAAGCGGAACAGATCAAGATTGCCGCTGTGATCACAGCCCTTTCCTTTGCCACCTTTGAAAATGTCTGCTATCTGATCCAAAACGGGGCCGGACATTTTTCCTTTATTTTCTTCCGGGGCATCGGAACGGGAGCGATGCACGTCATCTGCGGGGCCATCGTCGGAGGAGGGCTTGCGTATGTGTGGCGGCGGACGTGGTTGAAGATTGCCGGAACCTGCGGCCTGCTGGGAGCGGCCATCACCTTTCATGCGATCTATAATCTGCTGATTGCCTACGGCGGCGCGGCGCAGTATATCGCCTATCTTCTGCCTGTGCTGATTCTGACAGCGGGAAAGCTGCTTGCCCGCCGTCTGACACCATAATGAAATAGATTTTTTCCTTTGGGAGCTGCCTTTGCGCGGCTCCCAAATTTTTTGAAAAAATATGATTTTGGGGTGAGAGTTTTTCCGCGTTTTTGTACCTATATAAATGAAAGGCTTTTTAAGCTAAGTTTTCAGAGAGGAGGTTTTGCGTGTATGTACGATACAGAAAAGCGTGTTGCGCTGGTAAAAAAGCGAATAGCGGAACACCGCCGCAGACAGGTGCGGCGGAGCATCCGCAGTCTGTCTGCCCTGTGCGTCCTGCTGTTCCTATCCCTTGTGGGAACGGTAGGGACGGTGCAGGGTCAGCCGATGGACACCGCAGGAATGTACGGCGCAATCTTGCTGCATGAGGGCGCGGGCGGATATGTGCTGGTGGCGGTGGCGGTGTTTACGCTGGCCGTGGTGATCACGGTCATCTGTATGCGACTGCATGAACGGGAGAGGCAAAAACAAAAACGAGAACGAAAAGATAAGGAGGACGCAATATGAAAAAAATCCTGTACCTACTTTTGACCCTCTGCCTGCTGCTGGGCATCCTGCCCTCGCAGGCCCTCGCCTATGTGGGGGACATCCTGCCATCTACCGGCTCGACGGTGACGACGGAAACACGGGCCGATGGAACACTCGTCCTGCAAAATGACTATATCCGCGTGACGCTGAACAAGCATGATGGTTCCCTCACGACCTCCCCGGCTGCGACGGCGGACAGCGCAAACTCAATTGACAGGCAAAAACCATACTGTGAGTTCATCATTTATGGAAGTTATGGCTATGGTAAGGCGCATCCTGCAACACTTCGCCTAAAAAGCGCAGAATTTGTGGATACGACACCGAACGGAACGGCGAAGGCTATCAAGGCGGTGTATGATCTGACGGTCAATCTATCCGGGAAATCCGTTGCTGCGACGACTGCGGTTTACTATGAGCTTGTGCAGCTCAAGGAAAATGAAACGTCGGCAGACACATGGGGAGTGCTGACGTCCATTGATAACATAAAAATTAACAATAATAGAGATGACCTATTCGGTTCCTTGACTGGTGATATGGGAGTTATATGGGGCTATACCCTCGACGCCTTCAGCGGCATGGGCCATGCGAACGCCACCGACGGCCCCGCCATCAAAATGAGCCGCACTGTCTACAATTACGACAAGCAGGCGGAAATATCCACCGAAAGTTCCGTCCTCACCAGCAAGGTGGAAAATCTGGATACCTGGCAATCTTTCTCACAGGGGACTGATTGGTGCTACAACTACATCACCGAGGTCTATGTGGACGGCTACACTTGGGCAAATCCCTTTGTGGGACTGTCGGGCTACTATGAGAATAAGACCATCAAAGCCTATCTGCCCGATACGGTCAGTGTCACGCCGGGCAATAACCCCAACAGCACCCGCGTGGAGTGCAGAAACGATATTGGTTACTATTTCAGCGATGGCGAGGACTATCCAAATTCACAGCGCTTCCTCTGGGGCTTCCGCAACCTGGCGAAAGGCGCAGAGGACGTTCCGTCAGAACCGGACAAGGTAGATATTTCCATTAACGCCCAGCGCTTAGCCACCTTTGCAAACGGGAACGGCGGCGTAACGGTGGAATATGTGGCTGACGATGCGGCGCTGGACGTGCTGAAACAGCAGTACGGAAACCCCATTGCCATCATCAGCGGCGAGTACGAGAGCAAAAACGGCGCGGAATTTACCTTTACTGGCGGGGCGGCGCTGCTCTCGCCCTCCGTGACGGCGACGTGGGACAAATCGAATGGCAAGCTCATCATCAAAAAGGATGGTACGATTGAGCATAGCGGCCTGAGCCTGAACGCGCCCAGCTTCAAGTTCTATCAGCCAAACAGCGGCAGCGGCAAGGACTTGGAAATCAAACTCACGCAGGACGGCTTTTCGTTTGAGATCGACCCTGGAAAGAACGATGCCGTGATCTATGTGGACATCCCCTATGCCGCGGCGAAGCTGGAACAGGCCACCGCCGACGCGGCGGGAAATCTTGTGTTCAGCGGCGAGATCGGTTTCCAGACCATCTTTGAAGGGGCAGAGTTTACCCTTGAGGAACTGGGCTACGGCTTAAATGAGAAAAATGAATTTACGGTCAACGGTGTCCACGCCACGGGTAGCTTTAATACTGCCGACCTGCTGACGCTGGATCTGATGGGTGTCGAGGGCGAGGTCAACACCTTTAAGGGCGAGGAACGCTATGCTTTCAGTTTGGAGCTGAACGCCTTCGATCTATTTGAGACCGAGGCAGAACTGGCACTGGAGCGTGCCAGCAACGGTGGATTGCTCCCTGATGAACTTTGGTTTTATGTCAAGGCCAGCCCCGGTATCGTTTTAGTACCGCCGGTTCCGGTTGGACAGCTCAATGGTGGCGGCGCCGGTTTCAAGGATCTGGCGGCAACGGTGAACGGAGATTATTTCGCCATCCCGCCTATCAAGCTGCGCGGTGCGCTGACGGGAAGATACCTCCACCTCATTGAAGGAACAGGAAATGTAGTTATCGGGCCAAGTGAAATATCTCTCAAAGCGACCGATGTGGGCCTTGTGGGCGCAGGAGAAGCTACGCAGATTATTGACAGCTTCGGCTATACCCTCAAGCTCAATGGGCAGGAGCGAACTTATAAGGGAACGAACTACAAAGGAATTTACTTTGCAGGGTCAGAGGAACTCGCATTGGCTCTGCCAAGCAAAGCACTCAATGTTATCGCGCTGGACTCCGCCATTGAACTGGGCGCGTTCGGCGGTGTGAACGATAAAAAGGAAAATCTTTATCTCGGTATCGGCGCAAACGGAACTGTGATCGGCACACTGCAGTTTCCGAATAACTTCTTTATCCCTTGTCTCAGAGGTAAAGCATTATCACGAACGGATGTCGAACTCATCCTCGGTGGGCAAACAGTTATTCCAATTAAGGGTGTCAGCGTTGACGAGGGCATGAAGCAGGCGTTTGGCAACATCGACGTATACCTCGGTGCGATGACACAGACGACAAACTGGCTCTATGATGTGCGCGCATGGGTCATCATTCCGAATATCATTGAAACCAACTTCCGAATGGGTGAGGGCTGGGATATTGAGGGCACGCTGTTCAGTAAGCTGGACACATGGGACTGGACAGAGCACGGGGTTGAACCTGTGGTGCAGGCTATGTCTTTGGAAGATAGCGAAGATACCGTCCTGATGAGCAGTCCGAGCCCCACTGAACAAGCTGCGTCTTTGGAAGCTGTTGGGGAATCTACCCCGACAAGCAATACGAACTCAACCGAGCCGGCTGCGTCTTTGGAAGATACCGGGGAGTCTGTCCCTGCAAACAGTACGAACTCAACCGAGCAAACTGCGCCTATGGAAGATGCCGGGGAGTCTGCCCCGACAAGCAATATGAACTCAACCGAGCCGGCTGCGTCTTTGGAAGATACCGGGGAGTCTGTCCCTGCAAACAGTACGAACTCTACTGAACAAGCTGCGTCTTCGGAAGATACCGGGGAGTCTGCCCCTGCAAACAGTATGAACCCAACTGTAATTGCTGTGAATGCCGGCACAGACGAAACACCGTATATCCTGCTGGCATTTGATAGCAGCATTACCGAGGAGCAGATTAAGGGCGCCTTGAAGATAAAAAAAGATAGCCAAGATATTGACATCAACTGGCTGGGTGATAGCACCGAAATCGATTCCAACTCTGCCATCAACGCAGACACTGACATCATAAAGAATAATGAGGACGGGAAAGAATACCGCGTGGCGATCCTGCGTTTGAAGGAAGGCGGGGCCTATCAGGTCGATACAGGAGATCTTGCACTTCAGAAATCCGAGAGCGCTTCCGTTACGCCGTTTGAAAAGCTGAATCTTACCCTTAACAACAATCAGGTGTCGGGTAATATCAAATACGCCGAAGCGAATACAAAGTATGTGCTTCGTACCTATTTTGCCGATACCAAGGGCGGCGCGGATTATCTAATCGAGGAACAGGAGGTAACGAAGAGTTCAACCATTTCAGTGACGATTCCGCAAAGCGGTGCGCTGGCCCCTACGGGCGAATACTATGTGACTTCTTTCCTGATGACGGAAAAGGAAGTTGATCTCAACGAGGACGGTACTCTTGAAAAAGCTCTCATTGCCATCGACAGCCAGCAGTTTGACGCCGAAGTGTCCTATACGAACAACAACCAGCCGAGCTCGCCCCAAAATGTTACGCTGGAGCTTGCTGGTAATGAGGTCATGACGGCCAAATGGGATGCCGTGACGGATGCTGAGGGTTATGCTGTGCGTATTTATCAGAAGCAGAGCGATGCTACTTTTAAGGACACTGGTTTCGGCTATGACCTTGATAAGAATACCACTTCTATCGACATGGCGCTGACCGTGGGCGGGACAGAAACGGCAGAATCCGAAAACCTGTCCGCAAACGAAACCTACAAGGTGGGCGTGAGGGCGTACAAGACCGTCGAGGGCGGTAAGTATTACAGCGAGGAAAAAGCATCTGAGGGTAAACTTCTGCCCGAATATACACCGCTGGCTCTGACGCTCTCCGTGAATGGTAGCAAATGCACAGCCGACGAAAACGGCGTATACCATGCCTATGTCGGCGATGACTCGAATACGTTGACGGTAAGTTGCACTGACAACACCAATGCAACTTTCAAAGTCACAAGAATGGACAAGACTACCAACAACGAGATTACGGCGAGCCAGGATGGTAGCTATGCAATCCCCGACTTTGAGGGCAGTCTGATGTTCAAAATCGATGGCATTTCCAATATTACAGGCAGCTCCGCCACGGATGTGACCAGCGTATTCCTGCTGGTAAGCGTGGACAAAACAGCACCCGTGCTGACGCTCTCCGCTCCGGTGTTCTACGCAGACAATGCTACGGGCGGCTATGAAATCACCGGCACGGCAGACGCGGGAAGCGAGATCTTTTACGGCGATAATAAGGAGTCTGTGTACGCCGACAGCGACGGAACCTTTACCATTCCCGGTACGCTGGATGAAAACAGCGGTGTTCTCTCCCTCTGCGCACAGGACAGTGCAGGGAACAAATCCACATCGCGGTTTGCGCTGATTACGAAGCAGAACACCGCTACCGAGTTCATCGTCACCTTTGACGGAAACGGCGGTACGCCCTCTGTCGGCAGCATGACCACCACCAATCAGAAGCTGACCTCTCTGCCCAGCGCATCCCAAAGCAAGCACAGCTTCGACGGCTGGTACACCGAAAAGAGCGGCGGCATAAAGATCACGACGGATACCGTATTCCATGCAGATACCATCGTCTACGCTCACTGGACGTACACCGGCGGCGGTGGAGGTTCCTCCTCCGGCGGCTCATCTTCCAATGATGGGGAGGGTTCCGTTAACAACGATGCCACCATCATCCAACGCCCCGATGTGAACGAGCCCAATGTCCCCACCACGGCGCAGAGTGAGAAGGTCAAGACAGACGCTAAGGGCAATGTGACCATTACCAATCCCATGGTGTCGGATGCCATCAAGGCTGCAAAGGATGATGCGAAAAAGCATGGTAATCAGAAAAATGGTGTTGCGGTGGAAGTCCCTGTGGAGATTGATAAGAAGCTGGACGGTGTACAAATCACGCTGAAAGCGGATGCACTGGATACTTTGGTGAAGGAAAATGTCAAGCGCTTCACCATCGATACAGACCGGATGACCGATTTCGGCTTCACCTTGGATACCCTCAAGGAGCTGAACCGCCAGACCAGCGGCGACATTATCTTGAAGGTGAAGAAAACTACCGTTTCCTCTATTGAGGCAAAGGCGACTATCGGAAATCGCCCCGTTTATGACATCTCCCTGTGGGAAGTCAAAAACGGCAAGGAAACCAAGCTGAGCAACCTGAATGGAAAGACTATCAGCATTGCCATTCCGTACACACCGGCAAAGAACGAGCAGACCGGCAACCTCTATGCGGTTTCTGTGGATGGAAATGGTAAGCCCCAGTGGATCACCAAGTCCAACTATGATGCCGACCAGAAGGCAGTCATCTTTGAGCTGACACAGCCCGGTGTTTACGGCGTGGGCTATGATGCTAAAATGCCAGCCTTTACCGACATCGAAAACCACTGGGCTAAGGATAACATTCTCTTTGTGGTCAGCCGTGGGTTGCTGAATGGCACCAGCGAAACCACATTCAGCCCCAATACCGGCATGACCCGAGGGATGTTTGTCACCGCTCTTGGACGGCTGGCGGGTGTTGATCCTGCTGATTACCAGAGTGGCAAATTCACCGATGTGAAAGCCGATGCCTACTATGCACCGTATGTCAACTGGGCGGCAAAGACCGGTATCGTCAGCGGAACAACAGACACCACCTTCGCCCCGGATACCAACATCAACCGGGAGCAGATGGCGGTCATTATGAAGAACTACGCTGTCAAGCTGGGCTACACAGTTCCGAAAGCCCTGGAAGCCGTGACCTTTGCGGACAACGCAAGCATTTCTTCCTGGGCAAAGGAGGCAGTTAAGTCCATGCAGCAGGCGGGCATCCTGGCGGGCAAGACGAACAATCGCTTTGACCCTGCAGGAACCGCCACCAGAGCCGAAGTCGCCACCGTCCTGCGGCGGTTTGTGGAAATCGTCATTGACCCGCAGACCGCAAACGGCTGGCAGTAGAATGACAGCGGCCAGTGGAGCTATTACAGAAATGGGAAGCCAGTGAAGGGCTGGCTCTCCGATGACCAGAAGTGGTACTGGCTGGATAAGACGACCGGAACGATGTTTGCCGGCGGCTGGAAGCAGATTGACGGCAAGCAGTATTACTTCTATGCCGATGGTTCTATGGCGGTAAATACCGTCATAGACGGCAAGACCATCGGTGCGGATGGAGCCAGAAAGTAGTTATTCTACCTGCAAACCAAGAATTAAAACAGGAGGGGCATTCCAAACGACACGGCTCTGCTGGAATGCCCCTTCTACAATAAAAGACTGTTTGCCCGTATAACAGCGGACAAAAACAAACGCGGTCGGGTATACGAATACCCAGCCGCGTTTATTCTTACTATGCATTTTGCGGGGGTGGATCTATAACGAAACATCTTAATAATATTCTTATTTGCCGAAAAAAGGGGGTGAATTTACGAGCAGTGTCATATCAGGTAAGCACGTCCTTCTGATCATATCTCATGAGAATGAGCCTCGATTGGCTCAGCGGATATGTGTCGTATCGCAGCAACCGCATAGAAAAACAGGGATGGCGTATCTCCGCCCACTCCGCCATAGAGACTCAGCGGTTCTACCGCTCTCTGGGCTGTGTAGATGCGGCCCAGCCCCTGCAAAAGCATGTAGAGGCCGAACCGTTCGACTGCCAGCTGGAATACAGACTGTAAAAGCACGAGCTGCATGGAAGTAAAACATAAGCTCCCCCGGAAGGCAAACGCTTTCCAGGGGAGCTTTGTGGTTACTTGGGAGTAGTATGTATTTCCACTTATCCACAGAGCATGACTTTGGCGGAGAAAGCGCCATTCTGATGGGTAAACGTACTTGTTCCGCCGTTTTTTTCCGCAATATGGTTGACAGCCTGGATACCAATTCCGCTTTCTTTTCGCTTTGATGAGAGGAAAACGCCATTTTTTTCGTTGACTTTACCGTCAAATGCATTTACGACCTCGATCAGAAGAAGCCTCTTGGCATGCACATATGCTGTTATTTCGATTTGCCGGCGGGCGGGTGCGGTGCGAAGGCTGGCTTCCAGCGCATTTTCCAGTAGATTGGATAAGATCAGGCACATATCGACCTCATCGATCGGAAGCGATTCCGGCAGATCGAGCTTGGTGCGGAAGGGAATGTCCTCGCGCTTTGCAAGAGCGCAGTAATAGCCGACAACACTGTCCGCCGTACGGTTTTCACAGAAGCACATATCGAGATTCGGGATGCGGGAGACAGTTTTTGCAAGGTAGCTTTTCAAGTCCTCCAGTTCACCAGCCTCGGCCAGCGCAGAAATATGATTTAATTGATGGCGCATATCGTGCCGCGCCTGCCGGGCCTCTTCGATGGCGGTTTTAAGGCTCTCATAGCGCTGCTGCTGCATGGAAAGCAGCTGGTTTTCCTGCTGTAATCTTGCGTTGCGGTTGAGGCTGTTCGCCATCAGAAGGAAAATCGTGTTGAACCAGAGAAGCAGCACCAGAAGCGCGATGCTGAGCACAATGTAACCCTGCAGGACCCTTCCTGTCTGAAGTGTTGTCTGGTAACGCGGGATCATGAACAGATTTAGAAGGATGAACACCAACGGTAAAACCCAGAACACATACCATGTCTGTGCAAAATTGTCGTCCTCGACCATCGCACGCACCGCATGGGTCGACGGATAGGATGCCGCCAGCACAAAAACCCAGCAAACTGCGTTATAAAAAACGCAGGCAGCAAAGCAGAACCATGGCCCATCCGGCGGCAGCTGCATATGCAGGACAATCGCCGCGCTGACGGCTCTGGAAAGGCTATTCAGGCAGGCAAATACCGCGCAGATCGACAGCGCGATCGTTCCGGATTTCCAGAGGGATATCCGGAGCGTTCTGGTATACAGAACAATCGCAAGCAGCGTGATACCCGCAAGGACAAAAACAGTGGAAATGCGAAGCCGATAGCAGACGAGCCCGCCGCCGACGCCCAGGCCCGCCATCAGCGGCAGAAGCCAGGCGGCAAGGTTTCTTGGTGACTGCTTCAGATAGGATTTTACAGGGAAATATGCAAGCAAAAGGCCAGGGAGTGCGACGAACAGTTCCAGCATCGGACGCAGAATATCTTTCATCTCATACGCTCCCCTTGCAGCAGAAATTCCATAAACGCCTGCCGGGCAGGCTTCAAAAGTTCCTGGTTGACATAGACACGGCTGCCGTCGGTCATACAGAAGGCGGCATCCCGAAAATCAGCGGCGTGCTCTAAATTGACGATCACACCGCGGCCGCAGACGAAAAAGCGCGGATCTTTTTTAAGCGGCTCGGTGAACGCCTTGAAGCTTTGGCGCGTGGCCAGCGTTTTTCCGGCGGTGGTGCGGATGTTGATTCTATGAGCAAAATGCTCGGCGGAAATAATGTCCCGATAGCGAAGACGAATGTCGCTGCCGCTGACTTTCACAGTCAGAACCGGCTCAGGACGCGGCAGTTTTGCAAGCATTTCGGTAAGCAAACCGGAGAGTTCTTCCTCGGAAAAGGGCTTCACGAGATAGTGAAGTGCCCGTACCTGAAAGCCTTCGAGCGCGTGATCGGTAGATGTCGTGGTGAAGATCAGAAGGCAGTCTGTGTCCGTCTTTCGAAGCTCCTTCGCCGCGTCCATGCCGCTTAAGCCCTCCATGTAAATATCGAGAAACGCGGCCGAAAAGCGCCGCTCTTTTTCTGCCGCGAGAAAAGCCTCGCCGCTTTCAAATCCCAAAATATCCGCTTCCACACCGCGAAGCGCCAGCTGCTGCGATAAGCGTTCTTTCAGCAGTGCGCGTTCGGTCTTGAGATCATCCACAATTGCAATCCTCATGCTGACCTACTCCTCCCCTCCGTAAAAAACTCCGGTATGATTATATCACAGATGTCCTGCCCCGGCACACCAGCAAAGCCAGATTTCGTGTCGGAAACGGGGCTTTCGTGCCAAACAGCTTGAAAAGCGTGTGCGCATTCGTATACTGACAAGCAGAAAACGTCAACGACGGCAGAAAGGAGGAGCGCTGTGTACCGAATTGCCGTGCTGACAAATAGTGAAGCGCAAGAAGCTTTTTTTACAGAGCAGATCTCGCAGTTCTGTGCCGAATGTGAACGGTTTCCCGTAATTGAAACATTCCGCGATCAGAAACAGTTTTTTGAAACCACACGGAAAACGCCGCCGACCAATGCGGTGATCGCCCTGCCGGGTGTCGACGGATTGAATGCGGTGGAACATCTGCGTGCGCTTTGCCGCAATACGCGCATCATCTGGTGCAGCGATCTGGATTTTTCGCTTCATGCTTTCCGACTGCGTGCAGATTATTTTCTGCTGGAGCCGGTAACAAAAGCAGCTTTCCAACAGGGGCTTTGCGTCTGGCTGAACGAGAAAAATTTGGTTGCTCAACTCCGGCCCAACTACGCCGAAACCAACAAGGAGGACTATTCATGAAAAAGAGAAGCATCATCCGTTCTGCGCTATGCCTTATGCTGGCAGCAGTATTGTGTCTGTCAATGGCCGCCTGTGGTAGAACACAGACACCCGCAGACGAAGGTACAACTTCAGAATCTTCTGCGCCGTTATCCGGTGCACTGCCCGTGAAGGCTTTGCAGCCCAAACAGGTGGAGGAAAACCCCTACATGGCAAAGAGCGACGCGAATATTCACCACGACGGGTACAACACCGACTCCACGGATGAAATTCTGCCGCTGGGCATCTATCCGGAGATCAATGTCTCCTACGAGACGACGAACGCAAACGCCTCCCCTGCCATCTACTTTGACAGCTACGGTCATGCGGTCGTGCCGCTGCTCGGCGGCATCGCCATCCGCGATCTGAACGCCGAAGAGACGAAGACGCTCGGCTATTTCTCCCCGAAGCAGCACGACGGCGGTGGTTACGTCATCCAGAGTTCCTACACATTCCTTGACTCCGAAAACCGTATCGTCTGCCCCACCAGCAACAACCATGTGCTGATGCTGCGTGCGACGGAGGAAGACGGCAGCGTCATTCCGGAATTTGAAAAGGTTCTGGACATCGACATCAAGGCTGCAGCTGAGGCTGCGCTCGGCAAGGAGCTGACGCAGAATCTTCTGTCTGTGGTCTTTGACTACGATGGAAACCTTTGGTTTGCAACGGGCGGCTTCCGTATCTACCCCGAGCGCCAGCAGCAGGGCGTTCTCGGCTACATTGCCCGTCCGGCCATCGATGCGATTTTAAGAGGCGAACAGACGGATCTTTCGAAGGCAGTTTTCGTCTATGAGCTGACGCCCGGCGAGGGTGCAGAAAACGGCATCGCCGCTTCCCGTGACGGCGCAGTCATTCTGACCAATATGAACTGCTATCTGCTGCGCGCCGACAATGGCGTGGACGTTGCGTGGTGCACGCCGTATGAGAGCGTTGGTGCAAAGGTCAGCGGTGAAGGCGATAAGACCACCGGCGGCGGTCTTGCATGGGGCGGCGGTTGCTCGCCCACGCTGACGCCGAACCTTGTGATGTTCACCGACAACGCAGACCCCGTGAAGCTTCTTGCGCTCGACATGAAGACCGGCGAGGTCGTAGCCAGTATGCCGGTTTTGGATGATCTGCCCGAGGGGTATCAGGTGGCGGTTGAGAACTCTGCGATCGTCTATGACGACGGTGAAGGCACGGTCAGCACGATTGTCTGCAACTGGTTCGGCGCAGGCAACGCAGGTCTTGCCGACCCCAACAGCGACTCCTCAATTCAGAGCTATGCCAACATTTATGACCAGAACTGGCTGATGAAGGGTAATGTTATGATTGCCCCGGGCGTCGAGCGCGTGGACACCGTGAAAACCGATAGCGGCTATGAGATGAAGAGCATCTGGTCTCGAAATGACCTGAGCGATACATCGATGCTCAAGCTCTCCACCGCGACGGGCTATATCTACGGCTACGTGCAGGATCTGACCACCGGGATGTGGCAGTACATCATTCTGGACTTTGAGACCGGCGAGACCGTCTTTACGATGGATGTTTCCAACAGGTTTGGCTACAACAATATGGCCATTGGGATGTACGCCGGAAACAGCGGCAACGCGCTCTACTGCCCGACGGGCTATTTGGAGCTGCTGCGCTTGCAGGATCGCTTTGTGTATCTGCCGGAGATGCCGTATCGTGAGGTAGACTTAGACAAGGCGGCAAGAAACGTCCTTTCGCAGGAGCAGTTTGAGCAGGCCGGCGGCGAAGGTACGGTCGCGAGCTGGCGCAGCACTGTGACTATCCGCAATGTGCATCCTAACACCACGGTCGCTTTCCGCATGAATAATTTGTCTGGCAGCGCCTCTGATCTGATGCTCTACGCTTATGGCATGGACGGCAAGCTGGCGAAGGTCGCTTCTGAGCTATGGTCGATCACGGATGAGGCCGGTGAGGCTGTGACGGAACTCACCGACGGAACGCTCTATGAAGTGCGCATCACTGTCGCCGACGGTGGTGAACTCGACCTGAGTGAAGTGGAAAAGGAGATCAAGTTCTCCTGTGTACTTGGGAAATAAATCATTTCAGAATCCGGTGTTTTGAACGCCGGATTCTTTTTAAACAATCATATTCATTACGGAGGAAGTGCCCATGAAACGAATGATTGCGGCAGCACTCATGATCTTATTGCTGCTTTCTGTCACCGCTTGCGACAAAGCGCCATCTAAAGAATCCACACCGCTGAATGCCGAAAGCAAAGCTGCAACAGAAATTACAGCGCAGACCAACGCCGAGGTCTATCAGCTGCTCGATTTTGACGACGAGCAGGAGGCCGAATTTGCAGGCCGCGGCCTCATCTTTGCGCCGGACTCGCTCGTCATCCAGGCCGAAAACGGCATGACGATCTGGTCGCAGGACGCGTATGACTTCGTGCGGGAAAGCGGCGATGCGCCCACGTCTGCAAACCCAAGCCTCTGGCGCAACACGCAGTACAACGCCCGTTACGGCCTGTTTGAGGTCACGGACGGCATCTATCAGGTGCGCGGCTATGATATTTCGAACATCACCTTCGTCCGCAGTGAAAACGGCTGGATCATCATGGATTGCGGCAGCAGCCGCTATACTGCGTCCGAGGCACTGAAGCTCTTCCGTGAGCAGATGGGCGATGACCGCATTGTCGCTGTCGTTATTAGTCATGCGCATGTCGACCACTACGGCGGCATCGAGGGGCTGATCGGCGCAGAAGATGTGGCGGACGCATCGCTTCCGCTGGACGAGCAAATTGCCTCAGGCAAGACAGCCATCATCGTGCCGCAGGGCTTTGCCGACGCGGTCATGAAGGAAAACATCTTGGTTGGGACGGCGATGAAGCGCCGCGCGATCTACCAGTACGGCAGTTTCCTGCCGTACAGCGAGCAGGGACGGCTTTCCGTCGGTATCGGTCTGACCGCCGTGCAGGGCGGCACGGGCTATCTCGCACCGACATATGAGGTCACCGACACACTCTTTGAGACGGAAATTGACGGCGTGAAGGCTGTCTTCCAGCTGACGCCGGGCACGGAGTCTCCCGCGGAGATGAATACGTATTTCCCTGACAAACAGGCGCTCTGGATGGCGGAAAACTGCACCGGCACGATGCACAACCTCTACACGTTGCGCGGCGCAGAGGTACGCGACGCCAACGACTGGGCGCGGTACATCACGCAGGCGCAGACGCTCTTTTCGGACGCGGAGGTTGTGTTCCAGTCACACAACTGGCCGCACTGGGGAGCCGATGTGGTGCAGGAATATCTAACCAATACCGCCGCTGTCTATAAATTCATCCACGACCAGACACTTTTGTACATCAATCAGGGCTACACCGCGACGGAGATCGCCGCCACGATCGAGTTGCCGGAGGCTTTGGATAAGGTCTGGTACACGCGGCAGTATTACGGCACGCTTCGCCACAACGTCCGCGCGGTATATCAGAAATACATGGGCTGGTATGATGCGAATCCCGTGCACCTGAACGAGCTGGAGCCGAGCGAATACGCGAAAAAGCTCGTCGAATATCTCGGCGATCCCGAAAAAGTGCTCGAACAGGCGCGCGCGGACTATGAGAAGGGCGAATACCAGTGGGTCGCGCAGATCACAAACACGCTCGTCTTCGCAGACTCTGAAAATATGGACGCGCGGTATCTCTGCGCGGACGCGCTCGAGCAGCTTGGCTATCAGGCGGAGTCCGGCGCGTGGCGCAACGCGTATCTCGCCGCAGCATATGAGCTGCGAAACGGTACAGGCAGCTATCCACAGGTCAGTAGCATCGGTGCCGGCACGACGGCGCAGGGCATGGATGCGCAGACAATGTTAGACTACATGGGTATCATGCTCGATACAGAAAAGCTTGCAGATACGTCCTTTACCATCCGGCTTAAGCTCACGGACGGCGAGGATTATTTCCTGAAGCTCCACCACGGCGTCCTGCTGTATTATAAGGACGATGGCACGGCGGAGGCCGACTTGACGCTCTCAACCGTCCGCACCGGCATTCTTGCCATTGCAAACAGTGATCAGGAAAATATCGCTAAGCTTGTCACAACAGAAAGTGGAGATATGACACTGTTTGAGGATCTGTGCACCAGTATGACCACACCGGAGTTGTATTTTAATATTATCGAGCCATGATTGCCGCTCATCTGACTATATCGTGTATGGCTTATTTTCAGGATATCTACCATTCCGATCTGAGCCACAGGGCCAGAGCGGTCTATATGTATCTCAAAGATCACGCCGACAGTGAGGGGCGGTGCCGGCCTGGGATCCGGACCATAGCCGCCGAACTGGGTCTCTCCCGCTCCACGGTCAAGCGGGCGCTGGACGATCTCTACGGAGCCGGTCTGCTCACCAGAGAGCCGCGCTGGCGGGAGAATGGGAGTCTCAGTTCCGATCTATACCGGCTGGTGTGAATTCAAAATAAAAAGATCCACCGCCAGGGGGAGATTTTGCCCTGGCGGTGGACCGAGGATAGGTTCATGATGAACCAACCAGAAGATCCCACTCTACTAAGGAGAGACTAAGACAGAAGAGAATTGAGCGAGGAATAGAAATTACATCCAATGCCCTCGCAACTTTTGCGATGTATGACAAAGTATGCTCAACGAACTCATCAACCGCATCGGCAAGGAGAAAATCATCACAATCTACTACAAGTTTGTGGGCGCGTTACAGTAATCTTCTCTTTACTAATTTGAGTGTTCATCATCTGTTGTGAATCGGCAGGGTGATCCCCACCTGAAAGACATCCTCTCCGGGGTAGAGATCCATCGTCCCGCCGTGGCGCTCCACCGTCTCCCGCACCGAGCTCAGGCCGATGCCACAGCGGACACCTCCTTCCTTGCGGGAGAGGATATGTCCCTCCGACCGGTCAAACCGGCCGTCGTAGGTGTTCTCCACCAGAAGGAACAGGGTCCCCTCCGTGGCCCGGCTTGTGAGGGACAGCCGCCGCTCCCCCCGGCTCTGGCGCTGGCAGGCCTCCAGGGCGTTTTCCAGCAGGTTGCCCAGAACAGTACACCACTCCACGTCCCCCAGAGGGACCCCCGCCGGAATGGTCAGAGCCAGGTCCGCCCGGATCTCCTGCCGCTGGGTGGCGGCGCTATAATATTGTAGCAGGGCGTCCACCGGCGCCCGGTTGCAGAAACTGCCGGGGGACACCCCGGGCCGCCGTGCCAAAACGGAAGGGAAATCCTCCAGATAGCGCAGCAGCTCCCGGCGGTGTTCCTCGGTCTCCGGACGGCTCTCAATCTGTCCCGCCAGCTCCGTGATGGTACGCAGGTGCTGACGGAAGTCGTGGATGAGCCGTCGGTTTTCGTCGGAGCGCTGGGCGAGCTGGTCGGCGTACTCCACCTGCATGGCCAGTTGCCGCTCCATCTGCCGGTACTCCGCCGCGAAGGCCAGATTGAAGCGGTAGGCGCTGACGATGTCCCGCCAGAGGACATACCCAATGGTCAGCGTCATGGCAAAGCTGCCCCACTCACCGAACCAGCCGGTGACCACCGGCTCAAAGGCCGGCAGCAGTCGGTCCCAGAGAAGAAGCGTTGCATAGAAGGCGGCGGCGAAAAACAGCGGCGCGGCCTGGGGGACCTGCTGCCGGACCGCCCGGAGGGCCGCTCCCAACAGATAGACCGCGGAACCAATCTTGAAGCAGAAAATCAGCAGGGAGAATACTTTCATCACCGGGATCGTCAGGTATGGAGACAGCAGTCCGTAGCAGAGGGCTGCCAGGCAAAACAGCCAGCCCACGATTTCCACCGTCAGGGCAACTGGGCGTCGGGTCTGACAGAGCCGGTTTTGCAGCGTTACCACCAGCACCACCATGGCATAACCCACGGAGATCTCCACGGCATACCAGGGCCGGGGCGGCAGGGCGGCGGCGCTGTGCAGAATGGGGTAGGCAGTGAACAGCGATCCTGCCAGGCACAAAAGGGCGAAAAGCAGGGCGTTTTTGTGGCGCATCCGCACACCGAAATAGGCGGCCAGCGCCGCCCCCAATACCCCGCACAGCGTTACGCATACCGCCAGTCCCAGCCGCAGCCCCCGGCTGAGGTTGACTGCCAGGGGCGTGCCCAGGGCCGGGGGATAGACCAGCCCGCTGTAAAAATGGGAGTCATCCCGCACCGCCAGCAGGATGGTGGTGAGACCGCTTCCTGTAAAGGTGACCATGCGGTTCTGGGTGCGGGGCTGGTAGTGCTTCAAGTCCGGTTCCCCCACCTGCAATTCCAGATTTCCGTTGAGATAGAGCCGATAGGCGGAGTAGATCTCCGGCAGCTCCAGGCCGTATTGGGCGGGGGTCTCCGGCAAATCCAGGGTCAGCGCATAGGTCCCGCATCCATGGGGCGTCACCCCGTCCGGCTGGTCAAAGCGGGTGCGTTCCCCGATGGAGGTATAGATCATGTAGTGCTCCGTGCCGTGTGCCGTCCACTCCTCCGGGGTGAGAAGTACGCCGGGGTAGAAGGCCCAGCCGTGGATGAGAAAGTGGAGGTCGGTCTGCCCCAGTTCCTCATCCGTCAGGGTCAGCAGGCCATCCATAGGCTGGGCGCCGGGGCGGGTATATTTGTTGTCCCAGACATACAGGCTCAGGCACAGGGCGGAGCCCAGCACCACGGCCAGCAGCAGGGCCAGCAGCTGACGGTAGACAGGTTTCATCGCCGCCACCTCCTCCAGAGAAGGACTCCAAGGCCAACCAGCACCGCCCCGCCCGGGAGAACCAGAGCGGCGGCGGGGGCTGCCTCCCGTTTAGGCATAGACGGCTCTGACAGTTCTTCAGGTTCCTGAGATGCAGAAGTCTGCTCCGGGAGTTCGGGCTCCGGGCTGTCCGAAGGGGCGGCAGGCTCCCTGGCGGTCTGCTCCGACGAGTCAGACGGCTGTGCGGACACGGCACAGGACTTCGTCTGCGCGGGAACGGCGGCCCCTGCTTCTTCCTCTGCTGTGACTGGTTCCTCCGACTGGGCGGCGGGGAGTGCATCCGGCACGGGTTCCGTCTCCGACTGCTCGGTCAGCATCTCTGACAGGGTGTACCGGCCCGTATGCCGGATAGGAAAGACCGCGATGCCCCGCTCGGCATCCAGTGTTCCGGCAGCGGCCGTACCATCTTCCCCCGTCAGCACGAGGACAGCTCCATCCTGTTCCAGCGTGACCGGCAGCATCACCTCACAGTCCGGAAAATCGGATATTCCCCGCCCGTCCACCTCCACAGTGAGGGAAAAGCCGTCCTCCGTGGGAAACAACTCAATGTAAAAGACGCTGTCAGCATGGAGGGAAAGAGCGTCTAAGGCGGTGTCAGACAGGGTGAGGGTCACCCCCTGCTTGGAAAAGCGCACCGGCCCCACCTGGGCCATGGTCAGCACCCGGGCCCCGGACAGCAGGCTTTCGGTCTCCGTCACCCGCTCCTGAAAGGGCTCCGGTTTTGAAACCTCCGGATCTTCCTCTGGTGTCTCCGGGCGGCGGGGCAGGTCATCCTCCTCCGGCTCCCATGGCTCCGGGGCGGCGTCGGTCCGGTCATCCCCAGTGTCAGCGGGAGGCTGGACGATGTCCTGGGGCGGATTTCCGCCGGTGTCCCCGCCGTCCCGGTCCCCATCGTGGTAGCCCTCCAGCACGATCTCGTCGGCGTAGAGAAAGGATAAGATTCCCGTCTGTCCGCCATCGTAGTCGGCCTGGATGCGGTAATGGCACCCCGTATTCAGAAGATCGGTGAACAGGGACAGCTGGGTTTCATCCCAGCAGGCTCCGTCCGTAATCTCCTCCCACGGCCCGCCATCCTCCGACAGCCATACGCGCACAGCAGCCAGATCACCGGGTGGGGCCACCCAGGGAAAGACCAGTGCCCCCCGTGCGGCCAGAAGGCAGTTGAGTTCCGGCCTGCCCTGCTGCTGGACGGAGACAGGAACGGTGATCTGGGGCAGAACAAGCCCATCCCCAAAGACCGTGTTTTCCGGCAGGAGCACCGTGCCCACCGCCAGATAGACCCCCACGGTCTGGAATTCCACGCCGGAGAAGTCCCACTCGATGGCGGCGGTCACGGTTTTCCCACTCTCCGTTTCGCATTGGAGGGTATAGGGGGAGAAGCAAAATTTCTCCTCCAAAACCTCCAAAGCACTGCCCAGGGGCAGGGCAAATGCGTCGGTATAGGGGTACCAGGATTCCACTGCGGTGATGACCTCCGGGGACTGATCCTCCACCGTGACCGGGATGTACAGTGCCCCCGGCACACCCTCGGCGAGGACGTAGCCCTCGGGCAGCTCGATCCGTCCCACCGCCTGATAAGTCCCGGTCTTGGTTTGGTCGATGTCGCCAAAATCCCAGGCCACGCCCAGGGGTTCCTGCCGGCTCTCCTCCCCCGCCGTTACAAGGGCGGTCACCGATTGTTGTTGAACCGCCAGCCTGTATAGCGGCTCCAGATCGTCGTCGCTGTTGCCCGTCTGCCGCACCGGGAGGGTAACGGCGGGCAGAGCGGGCAGACCGTCTCCAGCAAAGCCGGTCACGACGGCGGAGATCATGGGCGCAGGCTGCGGGGGTTCCTCCGGTTCCGGCGCAGGCAGGCCACCCTCCGGCAGGCCGCTTTCTTCTGTGGCCGCAGGCGGCGGGGTCTCAGGTTCTGCGGCATAGGCAGGCCAAGCGCCGCCCAGGGTCAGGAGCAGCACCAACAGCAGAGCACCCCCTCTGTTTCTTTTCTTCATTACGGTTCCCTCATTCTTCCAAACATATAGGCCCGGTATTGGGCCAGGATCTCCCGCCTGCGCCGGGGGGCGATGGGCAGGATGCTCCCGTCGTCCAGACGCAGTTCGTCCCCCGTCTGGGCGGCGATGTGGTCCATGTTCACCAACACTCCCTTGAAACACAGGAGAAACCGCCGGTCCCGCTCCAGCGGGGCGGCCGCGGCGGAAAAGCTGCGGCCCAGGGGCAGGTCTCCCCGGGTGGTGTGCAGCACCACGCTGCGCTGCTGTACCTCCAGATACCGGATCTGGCGGGTGTCCACCTCCAGCGTCCGCCCCTCCACCGTAACGGCAAGGGTGGGTACCTGGAGGGCCCGCCCCAGGCGGCAGTTGGCCATGGCCTGGGCAAAGTCCTCGTCCTTCACCGGCTTGATGAGGTAGTGGGCGCTGTTGAGGGAGAAGCCCTGGCGCATAAAGTCCTCGCTGGTGGTAAGAAAGACCAGCTTGCAGTCCATGTCCCTGGCCCGGAGGGTTTGGGCGGCCTCAATGCCGGTGATGCCGTCCATGTAAATGTCCATAAACACCAGATTGAACCGCTGGCCCTGCTCCAGAGCCGCAGAGAACGCTTCTCCGCTGGCAAAGGCGGTCAACTCGTATTCCAACCGTTCCCGGGCCATATAGTCCGCCAGCTTCTCCGCCAGCCACGCCCGGTCCCGCTCCAGATCATCCACCACGGCAATGCGGTATGGCGTCATATTGATCCCTCCCGTCCGTATAAAATCCCAGTTTCAGTATACCATAAATCCACCGGCCCGGACGTGTATTTCGCGCCAAAAAAATGCACTTCGTGCCAATGACCTTGCGCTTCCCTTGACAACCTGATACCGTATAGATGACACCAGACTGTGAAAGCCTGGTGTTTTTTATTTTCAAAATTAGTGGAAGGAGGTGCGCCCGGATGAAGCTGGCCATCTGTGCCCCGTTTATGGAGTCCGATCTGTGGCAGGAACGGCTGCGGCGGGCTGCGCCCCGGGCGGCGCTGGAGTTTGACGAGTTCTACCGCCCGGAGGAGATCCGCTCCGTCCCCGGCTTCCGGTATGATGCCGGGGTGGTGGCTATGAAGGGGGCGCGGGGGCTGGAACTGGCCACGGCCCTGCGGGAGCAGTCCGACGACCTGCCCCTGCTGTGGCTCAGCGACGACGAGAAATTCGGCCTGGCGGCCTTTGACTTAGGGGTGGCCATGCTGCTTCCTCTGAACTGTACCGACCGGGAACTGGCCGATGGCCTGCGCCGGTGCGGAGTAAAAGAACGATGGGAGGCGATGGGATGATCGCGCTGATCTGTGACAGCTGGGAAAACTTCTGGAGGGAGGTGCTGTCCCCATGGGGAGAGATAAAAACCTTTTCCGACGGGGTGACGCTGGCATACTACCTGCAGCATGGCGGTCCCTGCGACCTGGCAGTGGTGGCGGTTGACGGGGCGGACGGCATGAACTACTGCGACTACGCCCGGCATATACGCCCCGGAGTCCGGGTGCTGTGGGTGACCCAGGATGCGGATTTTGCCCCCCGCAGTCAGCGCATGGGGGCGGACGGCTTCCTGGTCAAGCCCCTGCCCCGGGGCGAGCCGGAAAATACCCTGCACCGCATCCTGGGCCCGCCCGGCAGCGCCGGGTGACCACACGCAAAACCCATTGGCAAGGGGGAACCCCCTTGCCCCCGGAGGGGACCCTCCGGGGGCTGATCCCTCTTGTGCCACATTTTTATATGGAGGCGATCTGATGAAGCACATAAGAAAAAACTGGAGACGGTTTGCCGCTGTGCTGCTCTCCGCCGCGCTGATGATTTCCACGGTTTCGCAGACGGCATTCGCCGCCGGAGCAGACACCGGCAAGGCGATACAGTTTGTGGACGGCGGAACGGCCGCAAACATCAGCGGCGGGCAGGCCAGCAGCGTTTATTTCGGAACCTATCCGCAGAACAGCGCCGGAAGCGGCGGATATCATACCGACCCTAATGAAAGCGGCGATGTACATACCCACTGCGTCTGCGGCGGGAATGGAGATGTCAACGGGCACGAACATGACACTGCTGGCACAGAGTGGACAGAATGGACAACTGCCGATTCCCTGCCTGATTCTGCTGGTAACTATTATCTGACGCAGTCTGTGTCGGGGAGCTGGACTGTGCCAGAAGGCGAGGTCAACCTCTGCCTGAACGGACAGACAATCAACGGCAAAATCACCATCGGCAGCGGCGCGACGCTGACGCTGACCGATTGCAGCAGCGATAATTCAGGCAAGATTCAAGGCGGAGTGACCGTCAACGGCGGCAAATTTGAGCTGTACAGCGGCACGATCACCGGCGGCGTGCAGGTCGGTATAAAGGGCGCCGACTATAAGACCGGCTCGTCCTTTACCATGTATGGTGGAGCGATTACCGGTAATGAAGAAAGCAGCGGCTCCGGCGGCGGTGTGTTCCTTGTCGGCACGTCGAATCATACCGACCCGCCGAGCTTCACCATGCACGGCGGCACCATCTCCAACAACACCGCAGGCGCATCCGACGGCGGTGGCGGCGGCATCTATGTCGGCGAGAAGTGCAGCTTCACCATGGACGGCGGAGCCATCACCGGCAACACGGCAACCGCCGGCAACGGCGGCGGCATCTATATCCACTTTAACGCCGGCAGAGTTTCGATCTCCAACGCCACGATCACCGACAACAAGGCGCCCGCCACGGGGAATGTAAGTTATGGCCACGGGGGCGGCATTTATTCGCAGAGAGGGGTAACCGTCAGGAATGTGACGATCACCGGAAACAACAGCACCTTCGCGGGCGGCGGCATCTATGGAAACGGCACTATCGCCCTCACCGATGCTACCGTTACCGGCAACAATCAATATGACGTTTACTACGGCGGACAGGAAAGCTCAGCTCCTGAGCTCACTGTTTCCGGCTCGGTGAAGGCCGGTTATTACGCCAATGATGCGTGGAAGCTGCCCATTCTTGTATCAGGCGCATTGAGTGAGGATTCGGTCATCCGTGTGGGCGTGTATGAAGGCATAAAGCCCAATGCCGGCGGCAGTCTCCTGATTGCCGAACCGGCAAGCGGCGTGACGCTCAGCGCCGAGAACTTCAAGGCGGACGCCGCCGACAGCGTGACCAGTCTGGACGAGGACGGCAAGGTCTATCTCTCCCTCTGCGATCATGTAATGGACCAGACCGGCTACACCTGCAGCAAGTGCGGGACGACATTCGACGCGCGCGTGGGCGAGAGCGCCTATTATCAGACACTTGCGGAGGCGTTTCTGAAGGCGTGGGATGGCAGCACGATAACACTGCTGCGGGATGTGACGCTCACAGGAAGTTGCTCCGCCTCCGATACTATAACGCTGGATCTGCATGGAAAGACGATCACCAGCGGGGATAAGTTCTTCAATGTCAACAAAAAACTGACGGTCAAGGATTCCAGCGAGGGCGGCGGAACGCAGGCGCTCAATGTCAAGTTTTCGGTTGGGTCCAACGGAACGCTGGCGGTTGACGACTCCTACACCGGCGACATTTCGTGCGTGGAGTTGTGGCTCGGCGGCGCGCTGGAAGCTTACACCGGTACGATTCAGGAACTGCTCCTGGGAAAGTGGGGTAATGGAACCGGTTATAGCGTGAAGTTGTGGAAGGACAACACCCACTGCTGCACCGTCAAAACAATTACGCTGGCCAAGGATGCTAACCAGGATCTTACCGTCGGCGGCCTGCTGGAAACCAACCATGCAAAGTGTGAACTGTATGGCGAAAAGGACGATACATGGAGCATTGTTGATAAGAGCACTAAAATTGTGGACTTGACTGGTTATACGGCGTACAAGGTACAGTTCGCAGAGTGCGTCCATCAGTGTGACGATGATACGGTAGAAAAGCCTGTGTGCTCCAAATGCGGCAAGGTGCTGGTCGTTAAGATAACAGCCACTGCTTCCGATGGCAAAATAAAAACGGCCTGGTTCCCGGTGGACAGCGCCATCGAAAACGGGGACGGCTATGTAGAGGCCATCCAGACCTTGAACGGCTGGAGCGCCGAAGGGTACACTGATGCGACCCTGATGCCGCTCTGTGATGTACACAATAACTCCGGCGGTATCGGCATTGCCAGCGTCACCCTGACCGGAAAGCTTGCTGTGGACGGCGGAGAGCATCTCATCTATTCTACGACCGTCGCCGCCGGCGCAGATGTGACCTTCAAAACCGGTCAATTCCGTCATATCACCGTCAACGGCAAGGCGTCTTTCGTGGGCGGCACCTACCTGGGCAGCGTGACTGCCGCCGCCGGCGCAGAGGCGGTCTTCAGCGGTGGTACGTATCAATACCTGACGGTCGAGGACGGCGGTGCGGCAGTGGTGAAGAACTCAGCTGCGTTTGGTGAAGATGTTGAGGTGACTAAAGGTACGCTGACTGTGGAAGGCGGCAGCTTTGGTGCTGCGGTTGTCGTCGAGGGCGACGGAACAATGAATGTGAACGGCGGCAGCTTTACCGGAACCGGCCGCCTTGATAGAGTGACCTATGGCAACGGTGCAAAGGGGACGGTCTCCGGCGGCTCCTTTGCCGAACTTTACTTATATGGGAGCGGCACAGCTTGGCTTGCCGGAGGCAGCTTCACTAAGCTGAGCACAGCTTCTTCTGGCGTGCTCAGCAGCCTGCTGGCGGATGGTGCGGCTTACTACGATCAGAGCGGTAACGCCATATCGGGCAGCGGAGTTTCAGAACTTAACAATGTGACTGTGAAGACCCATACCCACACTGTGGATGAGCAAACCGGCATTTGCAGTGTCTGTAAGAAACAGATGGCGGCGTCGCTGACCGTCGGCGGCAAGACGAGCTGGTACGCGGCCTTTGCCACTGCCATCGAGGCGGCGAACGCGGCGGACGGCGAAAAGGCCATCACGCTGTATCAGAATGTGAATGGCTATGTCGACGGGCATTCGACCACCTATGAGCTGACCCGCGGGCCGGTGACGCTGGCGACCGGCGGGAAAACGGTCACAAGAGCAAACCTCATCGCCAAGGGCATTTCTCTGACGGTCACGGGCAGCAACGGAGGCTTCAATGTGTCAGTGGCCGGCAAAGACGCAGAATTGACCGTCAACGACGGGAATACGAAGCTCGCCATTGTCACGGCGCAGAACGGCGGAAAGCTTTCGCTGAGCAACGGCACCTTCAGCCGTGTGGCTGTAAAGGACGACAGCAGCAGCGCCAGCCTCAGCGGCGGCAGCTACGGCGAGATCACGAGCGACGAAGGCTATGTCAAGCCCTACGCGCTGCTGGCGAAGGGGTACGCTTACAAAAAAGAGGATAACACATGGGTCTCCAACGCCAATATAGGCCTATCAAAAGTCACCGTTGAAAAAGCGCCCTACGTGGTCAAGAAGATCTATCCGAATAGCGATGAGGGCTACACCGGAAACTCGGCGTTTGCGACGGACGGCAGCATCACGCTGACTGCGGTAATCGCGCCCGAAACGGAGAACGTCACCTACTACTACTGGTGGGAGCTGTTTGACGAATCAAAGAAAGACTGGACCACGACATTCAGCAATGTTAATTCTGCGACGCATACCGGCGAGAAGAGCAAGACGCTCACGATCTCCGGGCTGCCCGTAGACAAGAGCTATCAGTACCACATTTTCGTCCAGTGCAGCAACGGCTACAATTGCTACAGCGAGCCGTTCACCGTGACCCGGCATCAGCATAGCTGGACGTACACGGCAAGCGGCGCGACCATCACTGCAACATGCAGCCAGTGCTCCGCCAGCGGCGGCAGCGTGACCATTGCGGCCCCCGCCGAGCTGACCTACAACGGTAGCGGCAAGGCCGCCGTGGTGACCGCAAGCGGTGACGATTGGCAGGGTCCGGCGGTGAGTGATATCTCCATTGGCTACATCAAGATGGGCAAGTATGGTCCAGAGACATTGGAAACCGGCGCGCTCCCCACGAATGTCGGCACCTACACCGCCAGCATCACCCTGGGCGAGGGCGACAAGGCTGCCACTGCCAACGTGGAGTATACAATCCAAAGGGCTGACCCGAAGGCAAGCGACTTCACCTTTGCCGCGCCCTCTCCCCTGACCTATGACGGAAACGCCAAGACCGCCACGGTCGAACCGAATACCGGCATCAACGGCATGGGCGCTGTCACGGTGAAGTATTTCAAAAACGGTGCGGAGACTGAACCGAAGGACGCAGGTGACTACACGGTCAAAGTTTCCGTTGCGGAGGGTGCAAACTACAATGCCACGACTGACGACCTGACGACAGACGACTGGAAGTTTACCATTGGTAAGGCAACGCAGACCATCACCGTTCCCACAGATAAGACCATCGTCAAGGACGGTATTGCCGAGGATATTTCCGATTGGGCAACCGTCGCGGGCGTGACCGATGGTAGCAATCCCGGTACGCTCTCCTATGTGCTGAACGGCTCTTATACCGGCGTTGCGCTGGAGGGCAACCAGTTAACTGTGGACAGCAGTGTTACTACGGGTACGACCATCACCATCAAGGTCATCGCCGAAGAAACAGGCAACTACAACAAGGAGGAGCAGACCTTCACCGTGAAGGTCGCGGACAAGAACACTGCCACTGTGACCATCACTGGCCTACCTGACACCGTAACCTATGGTCAGGAGTTCATCCTGGCGGCATCGCAGACCGGTGACACGACCAGCGCGAACAAAAAGTGGACTTGGGATTACGACCAAGGATACTTCAAGCTGGTAGGACCCAATGCAAATACCGAAACAATCACGCTTCAGGCTATCAAGGCCGGTACGCCCAGCAAGGGTATCACCGCGACCTACGAGAGCGGCACCCATAAGGGCAGCGCGACCGTGAACGCCGTCGTGGAGAAAAAGGAAGTCACCGTTTCCGGCATCACCGCTGAGAACAAAGAGTATGACGGCGGCACCACTGCCACGGTCAACGCCTCCGGCGCGATCATTACCGGCAAGGAGACTGGTGATAATCTGACGGTTAGTGTTTCTGCTGGCTCCACCTTCGACAGCGCCGATGCGGGCAGCAGAACGGTCACACTTGGTGCCCTGACGCTGGGCGGTGCCAGTGCCGGCAACTACAAGCTGGCCGCCAGCGGTAATCAGACCACGGCAACAGCGAACATCACGGCGAAGGATGTTTCCATCAGCGCAGCCACCGTCAACGACAAGGGCTATGACGGCAATGCCAACGCTACCGTCGCCAGTGTGACCATTACCGGTGTCAGCAGCACACTGAGCATGGGAACGGACTTCGATGTTACCTCTGCTACATTCCCCGATGCTGACGCGGACACCGCCAATGTGGATGTGACCATCAATGTTGCATTGAAGGGCACTGCGGCAAACAACTACAACCTGACCAACGGCATGGGTTATGTTGTGACAAGCGCCGCGAAGATCAACAAGGCCACCTACAGCGGCCCCGCTCCCACCAAGACGGTGAATATTCTGAAGAATTATGCCGGTGTACAGACAGGTAGGCTGACGGCAGCCGATTTCTTCGCAACCGCTCCTGCCGAGGCGAAAATCACGGCTGCGGTTCCAGATTCTACCCCCATCAATATGATGAGCACCGCGGGTACGGGTGCTTCCGGCGATTTCATCTACGCCAGCAAGATGAACATCACGGCTGCATCGAATGAGAACTGGACCATCACCATCAGCAGCAAGAACTATACGGACATCACCGCTACGCTGACCTTCAGCCCCGTGGATAGGACCGACGCAGGCGTGACCATCAGCAGTGTTCCCGCCAGCAAGACCTATGGCGAAAGCTTTACGCTGACTGCCTCTGTGACCGATGCGGGCACCGGCACCGGCAGCTGGACTTGGACTTCCAACGATCCCAGTGTACTGCAAGTGACTGGAACCGGCGCGTCTGCCACGGTCAAGGCGCTGAAGGCGGGTTCGGCAACGATCTCCGCAAAGTATGAGTCCGACACCACCATGGGCGAGCAGACCACAGTTCCTATTACTGTAGGCAAGCGCGTCATCACAGTAACTGCCGACAACAAGAGCATGACCGTGAACGGAACACTCCCCACCTTCACCGTGACCTACGGCAATCTGCCTTCCGGCGTTCAGGCGGCGGACATCTTTGGAACCCTGGCCAGTGCCTCCACCACCACCGATGGTAAGACTACCGGCAGCTTCGACATTACGGTCACCACACCTGTTCTCAAGACTGAAGCGGGGGCTAATTATGAAGTCGGTGCAGTTACCAAGGGTACCCTGACTGTCAATCCTCGTTCCTCCTCCGGCGGCGGTGGCGGCAGCTCTGTCTCCACCTACAGCGTGACGGTCGGCAAGACTGACAACGGCTCCGTTTCCGTCAGTCCCAAGTCCGCCTCCAAGGGCGACACGGTGACCATCACGGTCACGCCTGACAAGGGTTATGTTCTGGAAACTCTGACGGTTTTGGACAAGAACGACAAGGAGATCAAGCTCACCGAAAAGAACGGCAAGTACACCTTCACCATGCCTGCCAGCAAGGTTACCGTAAAGGCCACCTTCATGGATGACAACACGATGCTGAACTACTTCGTGGACGTCAAGGTCGGCGATTACTTCTATGACGCAGTTCTTTGGGCGGCGGAGAAGGGCATCACCTCCGGCACGGACGCCACACACTTCAGCCCCAACGCCGCCTGCACCCGCGCGCAGATCGTTACCTTCCTGTGGCGTGCAGCAGGCAGTCCTGAGCCGAAGAACATGAGCAGCTTCACGGATGTTCCGGCTGACAGCTACTACGCCAAGGCGGTGGCCTGGGCCGTGAAGAACGGCATTACCGGCGGAACCGGCAACGGGAAGTTCTCCCCCGATGCCCCCTGCACCCGGGCGCAGATGGCCACTTTCTTGTGGCGGGCCAACGGCTCCCCCAAGGTTACGGGAACAACGCCCTTCTCTGATGTGAGCGCCGGAACCTACTACTGCAATGCAGTGCTGTGGGCCTATGAGCAGAACATCACCAATGGCACCGGCGGCGGGAAGTTCTCCCCCGATGCGCCCTGCACCCGGGCGCAGATGGTGCAGATGCTGAAAAACGCTTCGGACGCAGCGTAATACTCGGATCATTGGCGGGGCGGGTCAGCTCGCCCCGCCGGTTTGATGAAAACCCATTGGCAAGGGGGTTCCCCCTTGCCCCCGGAGGGGTCCCTCCGGGGGCTGATCCCTCTTGTGCCACATTTTTATATGGAGGCGATCTGATGAAGAAACGAATATTCAGCCTGTTCCTCGCCCTGACTTTGTGCCTGACGCTCCTGCCCGCCCCCGCGTGGGCGGCGGAGCCGGACGTTTCGGAGACCCCGGACGCGGCGGTGGCCGCTGTGCAGGCGCGGATCGACGCCCTGCCTGACGCGGAGACCCTGCCCAACATGGACGGCGATGCTGCCATGGCGGCCTATGACGCGGTTCAGGCGGCCTATGATGCCTATGAGGCCCTGACGGAGGCCCAGCAGGCGAAGATCGCCGGCGCGGACCGCTTCGAGGCCCTGTTCGGCTGGTTCGATGATCAGGTGGCGCCGCTGGCGGACGGGACAGAGGAAAATATCTATTACACTTACGATAGTGTTGACGAAAATGGTAACATTACACAAGGTACCGCCAGCCTAACTGGCCCCTTACTCACAGAAAATGATAAGACTCTGAGCGGCCAATATTACATCGTCCAAGGCAACATGATCATTGATGGGAATTTGACTGTGGATGGTTCGCAAATGGGCGGTCTTGTTCTCTGCGCTGGCGCAACGCTGACGGTCAACGGCGCTTTGATACACAACGGCGGCAGTAGTTTTGGCATTTACGGGACATCGAACAATGGCGCCGATGCTGGAGAACTGGTCATCAACAATTCTTTGGACAATGGCGCGGCGATCCGGACTGGAAGTACATCTACACCGCAGCTCAACATCTACAGCGGCGAGGTGACGATCAACGCCGGGAACTCCGGGAAGCTGGTCGAAGGGGTCGAGCTGTACAGCACAAGCAAGATACACGCAGCCACTCTTGCTGCCAAGAAGGTATTGCCCGCAGAGTGGCGCGGGGTGTCCTCGATAAAGGGGACGTCGCTTGTCCTTGAGTACTGCGGCCATGCTGAGGACGATCCTGAGTATGTTGATTATGTTGAAGTCGGCGAAACACAGCATCGTTGGCAGTGCAAAGCGTGCGGCTTTGAGGGGGGTGTCGAGGCTTGCTTCACCAATACGACGATTTCCGGCATTACACCGAACGATAATGGTACGCATACATGGAAATGTATCTGTGGCCGTGAGAAAAACGGAAATTGCAGCTATGAGTCTTTGAGTACTCCAGAGGCCACGCCTGATGGTAAGGGACATACCGCCAGAATGTGTTCGGTATGCGGATCCCCGGAAGGTAAAGCAGAAGCACACACCTATGATGCAGACGGCAAATGCACGGCTTGCACATTTGAACCCCTTGCCAAGGATGAGGCTGGCGATCTGTACGGCAGAACGCAAGATCATAGCGATGTTTCTTTGGATGTAAATGATGCGCTTGCGGAAGGCCACACGATCACGCTGTGGCGTCCTGATACGATAGCGAGCAAAACGATTCAAGGCATCTATATCGACTTCGATGCGGCTGGCAAAAGCGCCACATTGGATATGAACGGGTATAGCCTGGAAACCAGCAAAAGCGCACCGATCACGGTTGAAAACGGCACTTTGACGGTTACGGGCGATGCAACGCTCGTTCAAAACGGTACGCAAGAACTGGCGTCGTCCGCCGTTCGCGTCACCGGCGGCACGCTGATCTTCGACGGCAAATTGACCGCTACCGGCGCAAGCGGCAAGCCCGCTGTCGAAGTCACCAACGGCACATTGCGGCTCAAAGAGGGCGATGTGCTCAACGGCGGCGTCTCCGTGGAGGGCAGCACCACCTATGCGAATGTCAACGCCCTGCTGGGCGAAAACCTCGCCTTTGCGAAAGTGGGTGCAACTTCCGCCATCGTCAAGGGCGATGTTACGTCCATCTCCGGGGACGTGACGGTGGTGGCGCATACGCACGGCTTCACGCGGGGCAGCGATGGGAAGTACACCTGCGCCTGCGGCTATACCTGCCCGCATAATGATTTTAAGGATGGGAAATGCACGATCTGCGGCAACGGGTGCGCGCACACGGACGTGGGCGATGACGGTGTATGCCGGAACTGCCAGACGCAGATGGTTGCGAAGATCGAGGTCGACGGCAAGACCACCTACAGCACAGACTTTCAGGCGGCGATGAAGGCGGCAACGAACGGCACAAAAATTACCCTGCTGGCGGATGTTTCGATTCCAGGAAGGACGGGCATTTCCGGCGACAATACAACGGTTACGTTGGATTTGAATGAACACAAAATCACAAGCGGCTGGCTTGATGTCGGGGATAGAAATGCTACTTACACAACCCGCACCTTGAAGATCATCGGCAAAGGCAGTTATGAACCTCCACAGTATGGCGGCATTATCACTGTTTATGTGAAAGCTACGCTGGATTTGAGCGAGTGGGAAGGCGGTACGATCAGCGAGATCAATATATCGGATAACTCGAACCATGACGCAGCAACGCGGGAACCCGCAGTAATCGTAGGATCGACGGAAGGTACGATCGGAAAACTGTCGTTCGGGAATAATCAACTTGACGAACTGAAAAAGACTAAATTGAGCGGCGGCAGCTTTAATGAGATTTGGGCAGCGGCTCACCAGCCGGTTAAACTTGGCGAACTGCTTGCAGATGGCTATGCCTTCCAAAATGGGGATGGGTCGTATGTGGAGTACGAAACAACACTTAAGGACGCGTCTATCTACAACGTCAAGGTCGTAAAATGCCCCCACGCCAAAATCAACGAGGACGGCCACTGCGCCTACTGCAACGCCACCGGCTTTGTCGCGCAGGTGACGGCAGCGGACGGCTCCTCCTCCGCCTACACCGACATTGCTGCGGCCATCGCCGCAGCCGACGGCGGTACAGTGAAGCTGCTGGCAAATGCAGGCGAGATCACCATCGGCAGCCCGCTCAAGCTGGATCTGAACGGTAAGACGGCGGCAAAACTGACCGTCACCGGAGATGTCACGCTGGCATCCCTCCTGCCGGAGGGCTGCGCGTTCAAGAGCGGCAGTACCTGGATAACCGACCTTACCGGCACGGAGCTGACCAATGTTTCTATGGCCAAGCTCCCCATCAAGAGCATGGACTATGAGACCAAGATGAGCATGACTTATGGCGGTATGGGGACGCTTCTTGTCAAGGTAACGAAGGAACCCGGCACTGGCGCTGTAACCTTCCAGTGGTACAAGGTGGAGGGCGGCAAAGAGACAGCAGTTGGCAGTGCGACAACAAAGAATCAATTTGATCTTTCTGCACTAAAGCTGCCCGCAGGCCAGCACACCTTCCGCTTTTCCGCCACTTGTGACGGCTACGAGAAGATGAGCCAGGATATTGCTGTGACGGTACAAAAGGCCAACATCAGCGCAAGCCTCATCACGCCTCCCACAGCGCAGGAAAACCTGACCTATACCGGCCGGGAGCAGGCGCTCATTACCGCGGGCAGCGTGACGGACTATGGCACCATGCAGTACAGCCTGACCGAGAACGGCACATACAGTCAGGACATCCCCACCGGCACCGATGCCGGAACGTATACCGTGTGGTATCGGGTGATTGGCGATGCAAACCACAACGATACCGCACCCGCCAGCGTGGCGGTCAGCATTGGGAAGAAGCCGCTGACGATCACTGGGGTAACGGCTGCGTCCAAGCCCTATGATGGCACGACAAACGCGGACATTACCAGCGTGACCTTCGACAACGTGACCTTGAACCGAGGCACAGACTACACCGTGACCGCCAGCTTTGACGATGCCAGTGTGGGCAACGGCAAGAACATCATTGCCACAGTGACCTTGATGGAGCAGACCGCGAAGAATTACGCCCTGGAGCAGAGCAGCTTCACTACTACTGGCAGCATCACTAAGGCCGCTGCGCCTGACTTCATCAGGGAAACTGCGCTCGTCATTATAAACGGCTACGAAAAGACCTACACTGTGACGCTCCCCGCCCTGCCCACGCTGGAAACGCCCAAAGAGTATGGTGCACCCACCTATGAGCTGGGCGAGATCAAACTCAATGACGGCTACTACACCAGCGGCGCGAAGGTGGAAAACGGCGAGCTGACCCTGCCCATTCAGAAAAATGATGTGGAAACCACCGGCTCTGTGGGCACAGTGACCGTAGTGATCAAGAGCGCAAACTATGAGGACATCACGCTGACCGTCAATGTCAATGCGACCAACAAGCTTGTCCCCACTGTTACGGCACCTACGGCAAACGCCCTGACCTACAACGGTGCAGAACAGGCTCTGGTTACAGCAGGCAAGACCACTGGCGGCACGATGCTCTACCGGCTTGACGATTCTGAGTGGAGTGAGCAGATCCCCACAGCGAAAAATGCCGGGGAATACACCGTTTGGTATAAGGTTCAGGGAAATGCAGAGTACGCAGATGTAGCAGAACAAAGCTTGACTGTGACCGTAGCGAAAAAGGCAGTTACCGTTACGGTGCTTGATAAGAGCGCCTACACCGGCAGCACCGCGCCCGATCTGAGCAGTCCGGAAGCAGATAAGGATTACAAGGTGGAGGGGCTGGTCGGCGCAGATACCCTGAGCGGCACTGTAACACTGGACTATGCGCAGACGCCGGATATGAGCAAAGCCGGAGAAATCGCAATCAACATCACTGGTACGCTGTCAAATGACAACTATGAGATCACCTATGTTCCTGGAACGTTGACCGTTTCCGATCGGCCTTCCAGCGGCGGAGGCGGCGGTTCTTCCACCCCGTCCGTCTCGGTCCCGGTGTCCTCGGATTACGGCGGAACCAAACTCAGCGCTACAATCTCCGGCAGCACCGCCACTGTGTCCGTCAGCGGAAAGGAAATTGACAAGGTCATCGCTGACGGGGCAAAGTCGGTGACGGTAGATCTCTCCGGGCTTTCCAAGATAGACAGCGTGAAGCTGCCCGCCTCGGTCATTGCCAAAACCGAAGAGGCTGAGGACACAGGACTGACGATCCGGCTCCCTGATTGCGCCGTGGAACTGGACGAAGCGGCGCTGGAATCCATTGCCTCCGGCAAAACCGTGACCGTCTCCGTCCAGCAGGCCAAGCTGACCGATGCCCAACAGGAGGCCGTCAGCGCACTGGCTCAGGTGGCCGTGGTGGTGGACGTTGACATCGTAGTCGGGACGGTGAAGCAGTCCGCCTTCGACGGCGGGCGTCTGACCATCTCCATCCCCTACACCCCTGAGAAGGGCGAGGACACGTCCACACTGGCAGTCTGGTACATCCGGGACGACGGCTCCATTGAGAACAAGGGCGGCAGCTATGACGCCAAGAGCGGCTGCTTCGTCTTTGAGACTGACCACCTCTCCCGCTACCTGCTGGTCCACACCGAACAGGCCATAGGCTTCACCGATGTACCCGCTGACGCCTGGTACGCCGGCGCGGTGGCCTGGGCGGTGGAGCAGGGCATCACCAGCGGCACCGGCAACGGGAAATTCTCCCCTGACGGCTCCTGCACCCGGGCGCAGATGGTGACCTTCCTGTGGCGGGTCAACGGCTCCCCTGGGATTGGTACGGCGAATCCCTTCTCCGATGTGAGTTCCGATGCCTACTACTATGATGCGGTGCTGTGGGCTGTGGAACAGGGCATCACCGGCGGCACCGGCGACGGGAAATTCTCCCCAGACGCCCCATGCACCCGGGCGCAGATGGCCACTTTCTTGTGGCGAGCCAACGGCTCCCCCGAGGTTACGGGAACAACACCCTTCTCTGATGTGAGCGCCGGAACCTACTACTACAATGCAGTGCTGTGGGCTTATGAGCGAAAAATCACCAATGGCACCGGCGGCAGGAAGTTCTCCCCCGATGCCACCTGCACCCGGGCGCAGATGGTGCAGATGCTGAAAAACGCTTCGGACGCAGCGTAATACCCGGATCATCGACGGGGCGGGCCAGCCCGCCTCGCCGGTTTGATGAAAGCTCATTGGCAAGGGGGGGTCCCCCTTGCCCCCGGAGGGTCCCCTCCGGGGGCAGATCCCTCTTGTCCCACGATTTTTATAACGGAGGCGATCTGATGAAAAAAAGAATGTTCAGCCTGTTCCTCGCCCTGGCACTATGCTTAAGCCTGCTGCCCGCGACAGCATGGGCCGCAGGAGAAACGGTACCCAGTAACGTAACGCTTGCCGGTACAGCTTTGGAAAGCGGCAAGTCTTACGTTGCGACAGTTGATGGGATCACCGAGAAAACCGGCGAATCTGTCGAAACGAACTACCTGACCTACGACAACGGCACGCTGACCGTTTTCGGAACGGTGGAGGTAAGCTGCGGCGAGTCAGCCGGCCTGAGCTTTTATAGCGGCACCCTGACCCTGGCCGGAGACGGTGATCTCACCATTGCGGCCTCCGGCAGCAACAGCGCGGTGTCCGGCAATCCATACAGCACCCTGACCGCAGTGAACTTTTCCGGCGACCTCACCCTGGGCAGCGTAAATGCCCCGGCAGTCCAGAATGTGGTGCTGAATCTGACCACCGGGGGAGATATCTTGATCTCTTCCGCCAAGAACAGTGCCGTGAATACCCCCCAAAACCCCGTTACGCTTGCAGGTAAGACGGTGACCATCAAGGGAACAGATGAGACAACAGAGGCTTCGCCAGCGAACGTCTCAACGGTGACCGCCCCAAAACTGAATGTGACCGCCGAAGATGGTGTGACCATCACCGGCAGCAGCGACTATCTCCCGCTGATTGCAGACGACAGCAACAACGAGTGCGCCGTCACCCTCAACGCTGGAGGAGATGTGAAAATCGTCAACAAGGGCGGCATGGCGGTATACGGCCCACTGACCGTGGAATCTGCGCATAATGTGACGATTGGAGGCGGCGGAGAAAGCCTACTCTATTCCGCAAACGGCGTCCACCGCATCAACGCCAGCAGAACAGTGAAGATGGAGAGCAGCGGCATCGTGTGTTCCGGCACTGATGCCAACGGTCTGACCATCACCGGCGTGGAGACGGTGGACATCGCCGGTGAGAGCACTTCTGCCCCTGTGGTCACGGGCATGACCCTGAACGAATGCGGTACGGCGACTGTCACCCGATTGCAGTATGCTGATACTATGGCTCCCATCGCGTACACAGTTACTTCCGATATTCCGGTGCTGCTGCGCAATGGATCAAATGACATCGAACCGCAACTTCTGTGGGACGGCGAATACTACCAAAAGGCCGCCGTCGAGGATGTGTATATGGAGCCCAGTTCCGAGGCTGCTGTCTATTACGAGGCAGGGGATGGCTATGTGATGTTCTCCAAGACAAGCGGCGGTGTCGAAACCGGAACCGCCAACGCCGTTTTGTTGAACGCCAGCAGCACTGCCCCTATTGCCGGGAATCTAGCCGAGGTGAAAGTCATTGGGGAGAATTCCCTGGATGAAATTCAGTCCCTGGATGAGGTTGGCACAAAGGTGTCTTTCACCGGAAACGGCACACTGCACACGTTTTTTGGCGGCAGCGTGGAACCGGAGATTGCGGACAGCGTTGCGTTCCACGGCCTGGTCTGTGTGATGACAACAGAGGCATCGCAAGAGCAGGGAAAACTCAGCATATCCATGAACTTTACCGCCTACGGGACCAGCGATCTTCCCCCAATCGTGTGGGAATCAGAAGAAGATCCGGGCAGCTTCGTTGTGGGGACAGTGTCCAGCAAAGAGGCAATCGTGACGATTCGTCTGACCGTTTCCGAAGGGGCGACGCTGACTATTCCGGAGGAGGTGCCGCTGAAGATTGAAAAGAGTGAAGAAATATCCTGTTTGACCAACCACGGCACCCTGATTAACAACAGCACCGTTTCACTGCCCGATGCCACGCCTGCTGATATAAAGGGGCTGCGTCTGACCGGCTCCGGTCTGGTACAGGTGCCAAGCGGTACGGGCATTACATACTACACCAATGAGGGTGTGGAACTTGGGAATCACAAGATGGAGGATCTTGACCTGAGCGGCACCAACGCAGATCAGGGCAGTCTGGAAACCGACGGCTACCACTGGGACGCGGACGCAAAGACCCTGACCCTGAACGGTCTGGCGCTGACCGGAACGCTGACCCTGCCGGATGCAAGCGGCAGGGAAATCAAAATCGTTATGAGCAAGGAGAGCCTTGTAAACTCGGTTTCTGTAAGCGGCAACTATCGTCCAACGGTACAGATCACCGGCTCCGCGCCGCTGACTGTCCAAAGCATAAGCGGCGATATGAGCCTCACCGTGGCACAGGGCGCGGTGCTGAACGCCATGGAGAGCATCAACATCGGAGCCTCCGGCAACACGGATTCCATTATCACCGTCAACGGCACGCTGACGGTCAAGGGCGATAGCGGCATCCGCTGTGGGCAGATGGTCATTGGCGCTGATGGCACGGTGAATATCTCCGGTGCGCGTGGCGTTGCGGTATTCGGTGTGAATGGCAGCAGCTCCGGCACCGAGCATAAGGGCGCTTTCCAAATTGCAAACGGTGGCACCTTCACCGCCGACTGCACCGATTACAATGTGGTGGTGTTTACCGGAGGTGCAGAGGTGACCAAAGAGAATGCGGAAACGTACCTTGTCCTTCCGGACAACTACCTGCCCGCAGGTTATTCCATTCGGGTGGTCACCGGTGAAAGCGGCGGTAATACACACTATGCCGTCACCGTGGCGCAGAAGGATGCGGATTTGACGCTGGTTTCGGAACACATCACCGGCGCGGGCGGAAAGATGGAATTGAAGTACCAGCCCACACCGACTCCTGACCCTGAACCGACCCCCGACCCCGATCCCATGCCTGGCGGCGGCTCGGATGACAGTGAGCCCAGCTATTCCATCCTCCTCACTGAAACAAAGGGCGGCGTTCTGGCCGTCCGGTACAAATATGCTTCCAAGGGCGACACCGTGACCATCACGGTAACGCCGGACGCCGGCTATGAACTGGATACGCTAACCGCAGCCGACAAAAACGGTAAGGAACTGGCGTTGACGGACAAGGGCGATGGCAAGTACACCTTCACCATGCCCGGCAGCAAGGTCACGGTGACAGCCAGGTTCAAGCAGACCGACACTGGGACGGAGAACCCGTTCACCGACATTTCCAAGAACGATTACTTCTACGACGCAGTGCTGTGGGCCGTGGAAGAGGGGGTCACAGGCGGCACCGGTGGCGGAAAATTCTCCCCCAATGCCCCCTGCACCCGGGCCCAGATGGTGACCTTCCTCTGGCGGGCCAGCGGCTCCCCCGAGATTGGCACGGCCAATCCCTTCTCCGATGTAAGTTCCGATGCCTACTACTACGACGCGGTGCTGTGGGCTGCGGAACAGGGCATCACCGGCGGAACCGGCAACGGGAAATTCTCCCCAGATGCCCCCTGCACCCGAGCCCAGATGGCCACTTTCTTGTGGCGGGTCGCCGGTTCGCCTACCCCTGAAAGCGGCGAAAACATCTTTGCGGATGTGCCCGCAGACAGCTGGTACGCCCAAGCCGTCCAGTGGGCGTATGGGCAAAAGATCACCAACGGCACTGGCGGCGGGAAATTCTCTCCCGATGCCATCTGCACCCGGGCACAGATGGTGCAGATGCTGAAAATTTCGAACCAGGAATTTCATGTTGCGAAGTGAAGAGATAAGTGATGGTATGCAGAACGAGTCAAAATGGATCTGCTGTCCCCAGTGTGGCAGCAAAACGAGAGTCAAAGTTTATGAAGAAACCGTTCTGATAAAATTTCCGCTTTACTGTCAAAAATGCAAAAAAGAGTACTGGGTCAATGTAGTAAAACTGAAGATGGTATTAAGCGACGAGCCAGATACTTAAAGTATAGAGCCTGCTTTTCCCCAAAGAAAGGGGATCAGCAGGCTCTGTTTTTGTTTTATGTAGTTTCTACCCAATTTCGATGGCATCCTTTGCCCGGAGTGCGGCAATGACGGATTCCACCACCGGGATCAGTGCTTCGGCCTCCTGTTCACTGCACTCCTCTACCATCAGTCGAAGCTGCTGGAACATAGGGGCATCCCGCTCCAATTCCGGGTTGAAGATGGTTCTGGCATCAACACGGAGAGTTCGGATTAGAGGAAACAGCACCTCCATTTTCGGATTTGCCTTGTAATTTTCAATATTCATCACGGTCCGCACATCAATATCAGCCATTTCCGCAACTTGAAGCTGTGTCAGGCCGCGCTGATACCGTGTACTTTTTACCGCATTTCCCAATGGGTAGGAGAAGTCGTACATCGCAATTCACCTCAAAGATATTTTACAATACATCTTTTTACAGTTGAATGCGATGTAATTCTCTTGTTTGATGTAACACAATACACCATTTAACAAACATGATATCCGACAAACTGAATCATATAATCGGTAAGGCAGCCGCATTTGCCGACTACCAAATGATTTAAAGGGGGGTGATGCTGGCTGTCTGTGTGCCGGCCGCATGAGCGGAAGGAGAAATGCGACATGGCAGATGCCAATCGCCGCATTAAGTTGTTCCGTCTGATCAAGCCAAGCCACACTGCTTTCAGGGCAGCACGGGGGAAAAGAACAAAAAGTTGCCGAGGCAAGCAGGTTGGTCATACAAAAAAGGAGGATAAACCTCCACCTGCAGCCTCAGGATTCCCCCGTGGACTTCTTAATGCAGATTTAATCAGGATTTCTGAATTCCTGTCATTTTACATAGACGGAAGCTATATTGCTTGTTATGGTTTCCGGATAAGGTGCCGCGGCCCTCCTTTTCTGACATTTGGCTTTCCAAATGTTTAGAAAAGGAGGAACAGCGCAATGCTGATCAAAATAGCGAAAAATGGCATCGAATCTGAGTGGTTTCAGCTAACTAAGAAGCACCACCGCACATTGCTGTTGGAGAAACCAGATGTTGTGTTTGTCCATATTGATTCTCTTTATCCCAAGAGTCCAGAAAGCGGGCAGATTGTTGAATTGAGTTTTCCTTGCTTCAACCTCCTGGCTCGCGAATTCGTTTTGGAGGAAAATAGGCAGGAAAAACAAAATGAACGGCATCAAGACTACAGAGCCGTGGAAGATATCAACCCAAGGGAGAATGGTGCGCTAATGACATCGCTGGAGGAAATATATCTTAGGCAGGAGATTAAACGCATTCTTAATGGGCCATCCAATGTCCTAACTGATCTCCAGCAACGCAGGCTACGACTCTTTTTGGATGGATATACCCTGACACGGATTGGAGAGATAGAGGGGATTTCCCATACTGCAGCCAGAAAATCTGTTTTCTCTGCAATAGAGAAAATAAAAAAACACTTTGAATGATGGTTTCAAAAAGGCGCTTTTCTGTCGGATTAAGTGAGAGGAAAACATATCCTCATTGAACTTTGAAAAACACCGCCAGGAGGCGGTCATATCCGGCAGCTTGGATACGTCCGCTGGCGAGAGGCCCCCGAGAGGGAGGCTGCAGCGACATTGGAGGATGCGCCAAGACCATCTGTGCGGGAAGCCCCCGCATCAAAGACGGCCAAATAAGGTGCAGAGCGGTTCCCATCCGTCCATAAAACAGCCTGTGGCGGGCTGTTTCGCATTGCGGCAGGACTCCGCGGGAGTCCTGCCCGACCCTCGCCGGCAATCCAGTAATGATACTCCTGTCCAGCCACAGCCACAAGCAGTGGGGGCAGCTCGGAGAGATCCTCGGAGGGGTGAGATTCCCGTGACGCGCGCCCGCGCGGTCCAAGCCTGCCGCCTACGGCTCGGGAAGTAGTGTCGAATAGGGCCATCATTGGAAACGCAAATGTCAGAAACGGCGGGGGCCGCCCTGAAGGGTATCGCAATGCTACCACACATCGTGGAGCGGCCCCCGCTTGTTTTCATACACGACTGAAAAACGAATGAAGGATTGGCTGTGCGCCGGAGCTTATCTCTGGCGCACCATCATGGGAGGCATAAAGCTTATGGCGGAAAAGAAGAAAGCATGGCTGTATCTGAAAGCCAGGACCGATGAAGACCTGAAGGCCCAGAAGTCGCTTTTGCTGGAGTACGCAGATAAAGCAGGATATGAGGTGACGGAGGTTGCCGCTGACTATTCCCCGAGCCAGAGTAGCCTGAAGTATGTGCGTCTTGGCGCGGCGAAGCATGACTTTGAGGTCCTGCTAATTTCTTCGTGGAATCGGCTGGGGAGAGACCTTTCAGAAACACTTGATACGATGACAGAACTGAAGAATCAAAACATAGCGGTGCAAAGTGTCAAAGAGAAGAACTTGTCTCTTGATCGGGTTCTTTCCATAGCGCGCTTTGCAGCCGCGATGCAGCTCCCCGATGAAACACTGCCCGAAGAACTGGATGAGACTCCCTTCGAGGACCAGGAAGAATCAGAAGGGTTAGATATGACGCAATCCTTCTGAAAAAAACTGCCTGGTCTCTCTTTGGATGAAGAAGCCTGATTGGGAGGGAAAGATCATGAACGCGAATGTAAACTACATTGGTATGGTAAACCTGCTGTGTGCCTTGCGGGACGCCAGTATTATCAGCGAAGCGGAGGCGCGGAAGATCGCCGCGCGGCTCCGGGTAGAAACAGGAGCGGACGTCATATATTCGCCTCAATAGTTGTTGCATTTGAGTATAGCTTTTCAGAGAAAGTTAGGGTATTGTGTGTGGCTGAACAGAGGTGATTTAGATGAACGGACAGACAGCAATCAGTGGTTCCCTCGCATTGGACAAGGTCCCCAGTGTGATCACGATCCCAGCCTCCGGGCCGGTCCGGACCCGGAAACTGCGTGTGGCAGCTTACGCTCGTGTCAGTTCCAACTCTGAGGACCAGCTCCACTCCTTTGCCGCACAGAATGCCTACTACACAGAACTCATCACCGGCAACCCGGAATGGGAGTTCGTGGACGTATATGCGGATGAGGGGATCACCGGGACCTCCGCGGAGAAACGGGATGACTTCCAGCGGCTCCTGAAAGACTGCCGCAGAGGCCGCATCGACAAGGTCCTGACAAAATCCACCGCTCGGTTCGCGCGAAACACCAGCGAGAGCCTGATAGCGGTCCGGGAGCTGAGGGACTTGGAGGTCGGGGTCTGCTTCGAGGAGCAGGGCATCGATACCGCCCAGATGTCCGGCGAGCTGCTGACAGCTATCTTCTCCATGATAGCCCAGAAAGAGAGTGAAGCTATCTCTGAAAATATCCGCTGGACCTACCAGAAGAAAATGAAAAAGGGCAGCTTCATCACCTGTAAGGCCCCGTTTGGATACCGCCTGGTCAAAGGAGAGCTGGAGATCATCGAGGCGGAGGCCCAAATCATCCGTCTGATCTTCCAAAGATACCTCAATGGCAACAGCATGGAGGACATCGCAAAAGAGATCACGCGGTACGGGATCCCCACAAGAGATAAGACCCCATACTGGCAGACAACGTCGATCCAATATGTCCTCCACAATGAGAAATATGCGGGTGACTCGCTGGCACAAAAGACCTATACCACCCGAACACTGCCCCACAGGAAGAAGCGAAATCAAGGTGAGTATGACCAATATTTCGTACCGGGCAGCCATCCCGCTATTATTGACCGGGAATTGTTTGACCGGGCACAGGCACTGCTGAAGCAGAAAGGCGCGGTGATTCACCCAAAGTCCGGAGTTACATATCAATGGACCGGTACCGTCATCTGTGGACAGTGCGGTTCCATATTCAAACGAAAAAAGTGTAGGGAATCCGCCTATTGGACCTGCAGGCTCCACGATAAGTCGCCTGACAAATGTCAGATCACGCAGATCCCGGAATCTGAATTTGAACGTGCCTTCCTCCGCCTGTATTACAAGCTGCGGCATCACGGAATGCCAGTCCTCTCCCAACTGCTCACAGACCTCCAGACAGCCCAAAACAGGAAACTGCTCTGGAGCCTGGACATCGTGGAACTGAACAAACAAATAGCGGATATCGTCCGTCAGGAGCGACTACTGGCCGAGCTGAAGCAGCAGGGCCTTGTCGATCCTGACATTTATATTACCCGGAGCAACACGCTGGCTGAACAGCTCCGCACCGCCAAACTGGAAAAGGAACGGTTTCTGGAGTCCGAGGAGGATCAGACCATCCGGCAGACTCAAGTCCTGCTGGAGATATTGGAAACCGGGCCGGAATTTCTGGAGGCGTTCGATGAGGAGCTGTTCAGCGAGCTGGTTGCAAAGATCATCGTGGAGAACAACGAATGCCTGCGGTTCCGGCTGATCAACGGGCTGGAGCTGACGGAGACCATCGAGAGGACGGTGCGCTGATGGCGGGCAACAGAAAGCAGCCCTTCGGATATCGGATGGAGTTCGGAGAGTACACTCCCCATCCGGCAGAGGCGGAAACAGTCCGCTGGATCTACCAGACCTATCTGGCCGGGGCATCCTATCAGGAACTGGTGGAGGCACTCCAAGAGCGGGGAATTGCCTATGACGAGGGAAAGCTGTGGAACAAAAACATGGTGGCCCGCATCCTGGAGGACAAGAGATACAGCGGGACAGACCGGTATCCGGCCATACTCCCGGAGGAGCAGTACCGCGGTGCTCAGGAGCGCCGCAGGGACCGGGCGGTCCCGGTCAGAAAAACGCCGGCACAGATGGAGCTGCGGCGGCTGTGCGGCGGTCCCCCGCCTGCCTGGGTGGAACAGCAGACCCTGACGCTTCTGAACCGTCTTGTCCAGCACCCGGAGCGTATTGCCTCCGGCCAGACAGAAATGGAGGACCCGGCAGAGAGCAGGAAACTGAGACGGGAGCTGGAGGAAGCTCTCCAATCCCCGCCTGTAGATGGAGAGCGGACCAGGAATATGGCGCTTCGGCTGGCGGAACACAGGCTCAACGCCATTGGGGCGGAGGAATATGAGACGACGCGGCTCCAGAAGCTCTTCCGGAACCATCCGCTCATGGAGGAACTGGAGCGGGAGCTCCTGTGTGAGAGCGTCCGACAGATCACATACAGAGGAAAAGGCATTCAGGTCCGGCTGAAAAACGGCCAGATCATGAAGGGAGGACAACAGCCATGACAGAAACCGCCCCGAAAGTCATTGTGATCCCAGCCAAGAAGGAAACGCCCCAGGAGCAGGCCCAAAAGAGGCACCTGCGGGTAGCGGCCTACTGCCGTGTATCCACCAACAGCAAGGAGCAGCTCACCAGCTATGAAAACCAACTTGCCTACTACACCGAGAAGATCATGAAGAACCCCAGCTGGACCATGGTAAAGGTGTTCGCGGATGAGGGCAAGACCGGCACCTCCACCTGTAAGCGGAAGGAATTCCTCCAGATGATCCGGATGTGCCGCCAGGGAAAGATCGACATGATCCTGGCCAAAGCCGTTTCCCGGTTCGCAAGGAATACGGTGGACACCCTCAATTATACCCGAGAACTGCGGGAACTGGGTATCCCGGTCATCTTTGAGGAACAGAATATCAACTCCATCTATCCGGAGAGCGAGTTCCTCATCGCCATACACGGCGCCTTCGCCCAGTCTGAAAGTGAGAACACCAGCGCCAATGTCCGCTGGGGGAAGCGAAGGTCCATGAAAGCCGGCCATGTCACGATGCAGTACAAGTGGATGCTTGGGTATGAGAAGGGCCCGGACGGAAGGCCGGTGATCAACGAGGAGCAGGCGGAGACCGTCCGCTTTATCTATCAGCGGTATCTGGCCGGAGATACCCTGCGGGCCATCAAGAGCAAGCTGGAGGCGCAGGGGGCCTTGAACGCGATAGGAAAACAGGAGTGGACCATCAAGAACCTGCTGAGTATTCTGAGCAACGAGAAATACTGCGGTGACGCGCTGCTCCAGAAGACCTTTATCCAGGACTGCATCAGCAAAAAGGTGATCCAGAACAACGGCCAGCTCCCCAAGTATCTGGTCCAGGACCACCATGAGGGGATCGTGAGCCGGGACGTCTTCTACGCGGCGCAGCTGGAGATAGCCCGGCGCAGGGCACAGACAGGCGGTACCAGCAAGAGCGCGCCCACCGGGCGGAGCAAGTACAGCGGGAAGTACATCCTGACAAATCTCATGTTCTGCGGCCACTGCGGGACAGGCTATCGCCGGTGCGTCTGGAACAAGGGCGGAGTGAAACGGGCTGTGTGGCGGTGCGGAAGCCGCCTGGATTATGGGGCAAAATACTGTAAACACTCTGAAACGCTGGAGGAAAAGCCGCTCCAGCAGGCGATCCTGAACGCCATCAACAGCGTGATGGACAGCAGGGACGCCCTGGAAGTCCAGCTGATGGGGGCCATGGAGCAGGAACTGGCGCCCATCCCCGGTGAGACCATGAGCCTCGCGGACATCGACCGGATGCTGGAGGAACTGGAGAAGCAGTTCAACAGCCTGCTGGCGGAGGCGTCCGCCGCGGGTGGCACGGAAGACTATGCGGAGCGGTTCCGCATGATATCCAACGCAATGGCGGATCTCAAGGAACATAAGTCGCGGATCAAGCAAGTCTATCAGGAAAATGAACTGGTAAGCCAGCGGCTCAAAGCCGCCTCGATAGCCATGAGCGCCTATGCTGCAGAGCTGACAGAATGGGATCAGAGCGTGGTCTACCAGCTGGTGGAGAAAGTGACCGTCCTCGCAAAAGACAAGATCCGGGTTACCTTCCGGAACGGTACTGAGGTGGAGCAGGAGATCGAACAACTGGATTGGAGGAACGCATCATGAGCGTCTATGTCACAGGCGATACACACGGCGGATTTCAGCGGCTTGGGATGAAATACTTCCCGGAGCAGAAAAAGATGAACCGCGAGGACATGGTAATCATCGCAGGCGACTTTGGAGGACTCTGGGGTGGAACACCCGCGGAGAAGTATTGGCTGGACTGGCTGGAGGACAAGCCTTTTACGACTGCCTTCTTGGATGGGAACCACGAGAACTTTGCCATGCTGAACGCGCTGCCGGAAAGGTTGTGGCACGGAGGCAGGATCCATGAAGTACGGCCCCATGTGCTGCACCTCATGCGTGGGCAGGTCTTTGACATCGAAGGATACACATTCTTCACCATGGGTGGAGCGTCCTCGCACGATATTCAGGATGGCATCCTGGACCCCGAGGAACCGGGCTTCGAGGAGCGGTACTGGCGGATGCGGCGGGCCAGGGCCATGTTCCGGGTCAAGGGCGTGTCCTGGTGGACAGAGGAACTTCCCTCCGATGAGGAGTATGAGGAGGCCCGGAAGAACCTGGACGCCCATGACTGGGCGGTGGACTACATTCTGACCCACTGCGCCCCCACCAGCATAACGCAAAAGATCATCCCCCACGCTCGGGCGGACCGGCTGACAGACTTTCTGGAGGAAGTCAAAAACCGGGCCAGATACCACTACTGGCTGTTCGGCCATCTTCATGACAATCAGGCGGTGGACAAAAAGCACATTCTCCTTTGGGAGCAGGTCGTGCAAGTGATATAATAAGCGGAAGCCGTAAAGGAAAGCGCGGAGCCGTCTCCGCGTTTTCCTTTACAGCTTTCTTTTCGAGAAAACAGTTAGATGATAAAATGAAAGCGGGAAAATAGCTCTTAAAATGTGACCTGACATTGGAAATCAGCAGACTAATAAATGTGGATTGAAGTTCTGGGATGCAGTGGGTACAATAGTGATGGAGCAGTCATGGTATAGGGAGTTATAATACCGCTTGAAAGATTCATTGAATTCCAGAGGATGATAATATGGATGCACAGGACAATCTAAAGATCATACACACGGTAGATGGTGCCAGCTTGCAGAACCGATACGGCAAGTCTGTTATCCAGATCCATGACATCGGCCTCATCAGTCTGCCGACAGGCGAGATCGTGATGGCAGACCCAACATTGCGGTTCGAAATCGCTGATTTCAAACGGAAGGCGTTTCAGCAAAAGGTCCGTCCCGGTATGTATCCGGTGTTCGCATATACCGCCCATTCTGACGGGGACTGCGTACTTGCGTTTGCGGAGATTTGTTTTACAGATCGTCCTCCAGTGACTTTCACAGCGGCGAAAACGCTATGGGATACTGAGCGGTCCCGCCGCAGGAACTGCGGCTATGTTGTAAGCGAGTCGACAACGGGATTTATGGATGGCCAGTATTTCAAAGATGCCTGTATGAAATCTGAGTTTTCAGATTTGGAGCATGAGATGGTCCTGGATGAGATTCTGGAGGAGAATCAGGAGCGCTGGGGAATACGCTGCGCAGCCGGGATCTCTCCGGACGGCAGTTACTCAGCGGCCCTTTTTACCGTTCCAAGCGGCGTCTACTACTGGTACTGGGGAAAGGACCAGAAAGGCAAGATCTGCTGCTTGGTGGCTGACTTTTTTACATACCTTTGAGTTGCTTTAACATTGTATCAATAAAAAAGAGTATATCCCAGAGGAGGCCGCGGCTGTCAAGAGGCGCGGCATATCCTTCTCTGAAATTAAATCGTACAAGCTATATGGTCGGTGGAAGCCGTAAAGGAAAGTGCGGAATGTTCTTCCGCGTTTCCCTTTGCGGCGTTCTTTACCAAGGCGGATACGCCGGAAAGGAGCAGCTATGAACATCCGAAAACCAAGCGACTATTCTTCTCTGTATTCGGCCCTGGATGTCCTGATGGGTTCCGATCTGGCAGAGATGGAACTGTACTGTGAGATCGGCAGGGCCGTATGCGGCAGAACGGAGAAGGGCGCAGCAGTCATGGCCGCTGAATACCTCCAGTCGAGATACCCGGAGCGAAAGGGCTTTTCACCCCGTAATCTACGCCGTATGCGGTTGTTTTATCTGACCTATGGGAATACACCGGATCGGCTTGAAAAGGCGCTGAAGCTGGCGTGGACGCAGAATGTGACGATTTTGGAAGCCTGCGAAGCAGCGGAGGAACGGGCGTGGTATCTCAAAGCCGCACTGGAGTATGGCTGGGGCAAGACAGAATTGCTCAGACAGATCCAGAATGGCGCGTGGGGGCTTCATTGGCTCGACGAACCGGAGGATATCTGCTATACTGAAGAAAAAGAAACTGTAACGGAGTGCGGAGAACGTGAAAAAGATCCTTTTTATTTGCCACGGCAATATCTGTCAGAGCCCAATGGCCGAGTATGTTATGAAAGGCCTTGTGAGGAAAGCCGGCCTGGAGAGTCAATTCCAGATCGCCTCCGCGGCGACCAGCCGGGAGGAGATTGGGAACCCTGTCTATCCTCCTGCACAGCGCAAACTGGCGGAGCATGGAATCGGCTGTTCCTGCCACGCCGCACGACAGCTCGTGAACAGCGACTACGAGGAGTACGATCTGCTGATCGGGATGGATCGGGCCAACCTCCGGGATATGTACCGCATCTGCGGCGGAGACTTTATGGACAAGATGCGCCTCCTGCTGGATTACACCGACCGCCCCGGTCAGGAGGTAGCCGACCCTTGGTACACCGACGACTTCGAAGCCACATGGCGGGATGTGTCGGATGGGTGCCAGGGGCTGCTTGACCACCTGATGAGAACATAGAGAAAGAGAGAAATGAGTATGGGCCTGGATGATAAGATTCAGCTTTTTGAAGATAAGCGCATCCGCACTGCATGGGATGAAGAAAAAGAGGAGTGGTATTTTTCTATTGTCGATGTGGTGGCGGTTCTGACGGAGGCTCCGAACCATCAAGCGGCCAGAAACTATTGGAAGGTTACAAAGAAGCGCCTTGTGGACGAGGGCTTTGAACCGGTTACATCTTGTAACCAGTTGAAAATGACCGCCGCTGACGGGAAAAAGCGGTTAACAGACGTAGCGGATACGGAACAGCTTCTTCGAATCATCCAATCCATCCCGTCACACAAAGCAGAGCCCTTCAAGCGTTGGTTGGCAGAAGTGGGCCGGGAACGCATTGAGGAAACGATTGATCCGGAGCTGACCATTGATCGCGCACTGGAAACCTATCTGAAGAAAGGCTATTCCCGCGAGTGGATCAACCAGCGCCTTCAGGCAATCCAGGTGAGAAAGGAACTCACCGATGAATGGGATGCCCGCGGTGTTCAGAAGGGTGTGGAATACGCCATCCTGACTGATGAGATATCCCGTGCGTGGTCAGGGATGACGACCCGGCAGTACAAAACGCTCAAGGGATTGACAAAAGAAAATCTCCGCGATAATATGACAACACTGGAACTTGTTTTGAATATGTTGGCTGAGGCTACGACTACAGAAATATCAAAGCAGAAAGAGCCGGTAACATTTAGCGAAAATATAGAGACTGCACGTGCCGGTGGAAAGGTTGCTGGCGATGCGCGGAAAGCAATTGAAGCGCAGACTGGTGTCCCAGTTATTACATCAAAGAATGCGGCCCAACTCAGTCAGATAGTTGTAGATATGATCGAGGGAAACGTCGCTCCATCTGGAGAAGATGCGGACTCATAAGTCTTTATACCTATCTGCTTCTGCCATATCGGTTCCGGCATAATTTTATAATGAAAAAGGCCTGAAAATCTATGCGAGAGATGGGGCCGAGTTTTGTAACCGTTGCGGCGCAAGGCTTTTATAGATCCAGGGTTCGGAATTGTTACCCCCTGCCAAAATGAATGACCCTGCCTGATTTGGGCGAATGCTTGGCGTTATTTTGGGTCAGGCAGGGTTATTTTAAGTATGAACCCCTTGCATTGCAAGGGGTTCATACTTTCTTGTATTAAGCACTTATGCTGCCGGCAAAGTACAAAACATTGAAATGATAGAGGTCAAATTCCTGTTATGTCACTGAAATATGGTCCACAAAAGAATTTTCTAAGGCAGAAGATATGATTTGTGAACTTGGCCTGAAATAAGTGTGATTTGCGGCACAAGGATTCCCTATACCTGCGGTTAATTTGAATGTCTGCATCCTTCTTCCCTGTTCTTCGTATGCCAAACCTCAGCCATAGGAGATCTGATGGATTTTTCAGAAGAGGTTGAGAACATCTGCGGGTTCTGATATAATGGAAGAAACAGATGTTCGACAGGGAGGACGCCACGATGACCGATTTGCTCTCCGGCCTCAACGCTGCCCAGCGCCAGGCTGTGACCGAAACCGAAGGATTTGTCCGTGTCATTGCCGGAGCCGGCTCCGGCAAGACAAGGGCGCTCTCCCATCGTTTTGCCTTTCTGGTGAACGAGCTGGGCATCCTGCCGGGAAATATCCTCTGCGTCACCTTCACCAACAAATCCGCAAATGAGATGCGCCAGCGCATCCACATCCTCACCGGCGACAATGACACGGGCTATATCAACACCTTCCACGGTTTCTGCGTCTCCGTGCTCCAGGAGGACAGCTACGCCGTCCAGTATCCCAAAAGCTTTCTGGTGCTGGACAACGCGGACATCGACGCTATGCTCCAAATCATCTACGAGGAGCGGGGATTGACGCTGCGGGATATGACCTTCTCCGCAGCCCGGGACATGGTCGAGATGCAGAAGCTGTTCAAGCGTCCGGACTACTATCTGGATATGATCGCCATGCCTGTGGACACGCTGAAGGAGAAGTATGACCAGGCGGACACCCCGGCAGACATCATTTTCTACGGCTATCTGTATCAGGAGAAGAAGTGTTTCGGACTGGATTATAACGACCTGATCAAGTTCTCCCTGTATATTTTCCAGCAGCATCCTGACATTCGGCTCAAGTGGCAGCAGCGGCTGGAGTACATCATGATCGACGAGTTCCAGGATATCGACCAGCTTCAGTACGAGCTGATGGAGGTTCTGTGCGGTTACCACAAGAACCTCTTCATCGTGGGAGACCCGGACCAGACCATCTACACCTGGCGGGGCGCCGACGTGAAGTACCTGCTGGACTTTGACAAGAAGTTTCCGGGGACAAAAACGATTCTAATGATGGAGAACTACCGCTCTGCGCCGGAGATTCTCTCTGCCGCGAATTCCCTGATCGACAAGAACCGGACTCGTATCAAAAAGGAATTGCAGCCCACGCTGCCCTCCGGCAGTCCGGTCATCTGCCACTTCGCGCAGACCCAGGAGGCGGAGGCCGAATGGATAGCGGGGGAGATGAAGGAGCTTCACGAGGCGGGCACGCCATACCGGGACATGACGGTGCTCTACCGGGCCCACTATGTGACCCGGGCGGTGGAGGAAGTCCTGCTGGGAGAGAAGATCCCCTATACGATTTACAGCGGCGTCCAGTTCTTTGACCGCATGGAAATCAAGGACGCCCTCTCGTACTTGCGGATGATTGCCTACAAGGACGACCTTTCCTTCCGGCGGATCGTCAACGTCCCCAAGCGGAATCTTGGGAAGCGGCGGATGGCATTTTTGCAGGAGTACGCAGAAAGGCAAGGCCGCTCCCTGTATCAGGCGCTGCAGGACAATCTGGAGGACCCACTTTTCAAAGGAACAGGCGCCGGAAGGTTTGTCGGCCTGATAGAGTCCTTTGCCGCCGGATATGGGGGGAGACCGGTGTCCGAGGTGCTTTCGGCCCTCCTCAATGAGAGCGGCTACGAGAAGATGCTCCGCACCGAGGGCAGCCAGGAACGGCTGGACAATCTGGCGGAGCTGAAGCAGTCGGTATATGAGTACGAGACCACCTGCGGGGAGGAGGTCACCCTGGAGCACTATCTGGCCCATGTGGCCCTGTTCACCAATGCCGACACGGCGGAGCAGGGAGACAAGGTGAGGCTGATGACCGTTCACGCCGCCAAGGGCCTGGAATTTCCCTATGTGTTCCTCTGCGGCATGAATGAGGGGATCTTCCCCTCCCGGAAGGTGCGGACGCAGCAGGCCATGGAGGAGGAGCGGCGGCTGGCGTTTGTGGCGCTGACACGGGCGGAGAAGGGACTGTACCTCTCCGAGGCAGACGGACGGAACTTCGACGGCACCCCCCGGTATCCCTCCCGCTTTCTTCTGGACATCGACCGCAATCTCCTGGCCTTCACCCGGCCGCCGGAGGAGGGCTTGATCCGGGCGGCCCGGGACTATATCGGCCACAGCCAGACCTATCTGCCGGAGACCGACGGGAACATGGCATTCTCCGTGGGGCAGCGGGTGAAGCATATTCTGTTCGGCTCCGGTACGGTGCTGGATGTGGACATGGACAAGGGTGCTCATGTGGTACAGTTCGATGAGATGGAGACGCCCCGAAAGATATCCTTCCGGGCGAAGCTGGAACGGATTTGACAAATCCTGGGAGGGATGGACGGGGGCTCCTGCCGCAATGCCGATCATTGGGGGGCCCGGGTGGAAGGAGCCCTGCCTCCAAAGCAAACCAGGCTCTCCGGAAAGGGAAACAGCTCCCGCTTTTCAAAGGAATGGCTTGAAAAGCGGGAGCTGTTCTTTTCGCTTCAGCACGGCGGAGTCTGATTTTCCATACTGTCCAAATCGCAGCCGCCCCCCTCTTCCTGGGATCACGAGGCCTTTTCAAACTGGCTGTTGTACAGGTCGGCGTAGAAGCCGCCTTTGGCCAGGAGTTCCTTGTGCGTGCCTTGCTCGATGATATCGCCGTCCTTCAGCACCAGAATCAGGTCGGCGTTTTTGATGGTGGACAGCCGGTGGGCGATGACAAAGCTGGTGCGGTGCTCCGTCAGCCGGTCCATGGCCTGCTGGGTGATGAGCTCTGTGCGGGTATCCACCGAGGAGGTGGCCTCGTCCAGAATCAGCATGGGATTGCCCTGAATCATGGCCCGGGCGATGGTGAGCAGCTGCTTCTGCCCGGAGGAAATGGCAATGCTGTCATCCAGCACGGTATCAAAGCCGTGGGGCAGGGTTTCGATGAAGTGATAGATGCCGCAGGCCCGGCAGGCCTCCTCCAGCTGCTGGTCCGTGACCCCGGTCTTGTTGTAGACCAGATTTTCCCGGACAGTCCCCTCAAACAGCCAGGTGTCCTGGAGTACCATGCTGAACAGGTCGTGGACGCCCTCCCGGGTCATTTCAGAGGTGGGCACGCCGTCGATTTTGATGTTTCCGCTGTTGATCTCAAAGAAGCGCATCAGCAGATTGACCATCGTGGTCTTGCCCGCTCCGGTGGGACCCACAATAGCCACCTTCTGCCCCGGCTGAATATGGGTAGAGAAGTCCTTGATGATGATCTTATCCGGATGATTCGGATAGCTGAATCGGACGTGTTCAAATTCGACTTCGCCCTGCACAGGAGAGAGTTCGGGGCGCTTGCCGGTCTCATCGGGCAGCTCTTTCTCGTGGAGAAAGTCGAAGACGTGGTCGCCGGCGGCTGCCGCCGTCTGCATCTGGGTCATGCCCTGGGCCAGGGTGCTCAGGGGAGAGGTGAACAGCCGCACATAGAGGATGAACGCAACAATGACGCCGAAGGAGATCTCTCCGCTCATGGCCAGGGCGGAACCCAGGACGCAGACCGCCACATAGCCCAGGTTGCCGATGATAGTCATCAGGGGCTGCATGATGCCGGAGAGGAACTGGCTGCGCCACTCTGCGTCGTACAGAACGGCATTCATCCCGCCGAAGGTCTCTTTTACCTGCTCGTTGGCCCGGGAGAGGCGCACCACGTCGTGGCCGGAGTACATCTCCTCAATATAGCCGTTCAGGGTGCTCAGGTTCTCCTGCCGGGCGGTGAAGTACTTCTGGGACCGGAGCATCACCGCAGCCATGATGAGGAAGCCCAGTGCCGTGACGGCAATGGCTGCCAGCGCCATACGCCACTCAGTGACAAACATCATCACCAGACAGCCGAGGAATTGGGCCACTGCGCTGATCATGGAGGGCAGGCTGTTGGCCAGGGCCTGCTGCAGAGTACTTACGTCGTTAGTGATGCGGCTGAGGATGTCACCATAAGACACCTTGCTGAAGTAGCTCATGGGCACCCGGTTGATTTTTCGGGACAGGTCCTGCCGCATATCCCGGGACAGCTCCAGGGTGACCGTAGCCATGATGAAGTGCTCCACATAGGTAAAGACGGCACTGAAGCCGTAGATCACCAGCAGGATTACGCCGGTGCGGCCGATGGCGGCCAGATCGATCTCCCCGTCCAGGGCGTCGGAGATGAGGTCCGTGATCCGACTGAGCAGGCTGGGGCCGATGATGGTCAGCACTGCGCCGGCCACGGCGAAGCAAAAGGCCGCAACAGAGGGCACTTTCAATTTGTTGGAATAGGTGAACAGTTCTCTGAGCACACCGCCGATGCCGCGCCTGCTCTTTCCCGGCGCGCACATTCTGTTCTGCATCATCTTTGGCATCTTGGTTTCCTCCTTAAGCCCCTAGTTCTTCCTGGGAGAGCTGGGACCGGGCGATCTCCTGGTAGATCGGGCAGGTCTGCATCAGTTCCTCGTGGGTACCCATCCCCACCATCCTCCCCTCGTCCAAAACGATGATCTTGTCTGCGTTCCGGATGGTGCCGATCCGTTGAGCCACGATCAGTCGAGTGGTATCCTTCAGCTCCCGGTCCAGGCCGGCACGGAGCCTGGTATCCGTCCGGTAGTCCAGGGCGGAGAAGGAGTCGTCGAACACCAGGATCTCCGGGCGCCTCGCCAGGGCCCGGGCGATGGAGAGCCGCTGCTTCTGGCCGCCGGATACGTTGGTGCCTCCCTCGGCGATGGGGGCATGGATGCCTCCGGGCATCCTGTCCACAAACTCGCTGGCCTGGGCTAGCTCCAGAGCCTTTTGAACGTCCGCATCGGAATCCTTGCCCCGGCTGGCGCCGAACAGCACGTTGCCGCGGACGTCTCCGGAGAACAGGATGGCCTTCTGAGTTACATAGCCGATGCGGTCATACAGGGCGTCGAAGGTGTAGTCCCGAACGTCCACCCCGTCCACCAGCACAGTGCCCTCCGTGGCATCATAGAACCGGGCGGCCAGGCTGACCAGAGTGGTCTTGCCGCTGCCGGTGGCGCCGATAAAGGCCACGGTCTCCCCCCGCTTGGCCTGGAAGGTGATGTGCTCCAGGACATTCTTGTCCGAGGAGGGATAGTGGAAGGAGACGTCCCGGAACTCCACAGTACCGGTTTCCAGGGCATCGATGCGGGCGCCCTGAGTCAGGCTGTTCCGGGTCTCCAACACCTCATTGATCCGCTGGGCGGACACCTGGGCCGCCGGGAGCATCATGATAATCATGACCATCATCATAATGGACATGATGACGTAGGTGGCGTAGGTGCCGAACACCACGATGTCGCTGAAGGCGGCCAGCCGTACGGCGGTGTCCGCGGCAGGGACGGCGTTCACGATGGAGGCACCCACCCAGTAGATCACCAGAGACAATGCGTTCATGGCCAGGGTGACGCCGGGCATCAGGAAGGCAAAGGCCCGCTGGTTGAACAACTGCGTGCGCATCAGTTCCTCGTTGCCCTTCCAGAACTTGGCGTTCTGGTAGTCCTCAGCGTTGTAGGCGTGGACAACATTGATACCGTTCAAGTTCTCCCGGGCCACCAGGTTGATATGGTCGGTGAGCTTTTGCACCCGGCGGAACCGGGGCACCACCACGCCGATGATGACCGCCATCATCACCAGCAGGGCGGCCACAAATCCGGCGGTGATAGCGGAGAGGGTCCAACTCTTGCCCACGATTTTGATGATGGCCCACACTGCCATGACGGGGGACTTGATTAGGATCTGCAGGCCCATGGCCGTCAGCATCTGCACCTGGGTGATGTCGTTGGTGGTGCGGTTGATGAGGCTGGGGACGGAGAAGGTCATCATCTCCTGTTGGCCGAAGTCTGCGATCTTATGAAACACCGCCTCCCGGATGGAAAAGCTGAACCCGGCAGCCACCTTGGCAGTCAGATAGCCGCAGATGACGCACAGCACCGCGCTGGCCAGGGTACAGCCCAGCATTTCCAGGCCGGTATGCAGGATGTCCGACAGGGTGCTCCCCGGCGTTTTAATCAGAACGGTCAGGCTGCTCATGTAGTCGGGCAGCGCCAGATCGAAATTAATCTGCCCCAGGATGAGCACTGCGCACACGGCGGCCATGGCCCACTCCTGCCGCCGTAGGTTACGAAGTAATTTCAGCATATAAATCCTCCTTGTGGTATCATCAATTGCTGTTTTGCCGCCAGAACCGGCCGGAGAAGCAGGCCCACAGGATCGAGGCCACATCCTGAAAGATCAGCAGGCTCCCGCTGAGGATGCTGAGGTGCGGACGGCCCGGAGAGGGGCGCAGACCGGGAAAAATCCGCCCGCTGGCAATAGAAGAACCAAGGCGGTGCACCGGCCCCGGCCTGGTCCCTCCGGCCGCTTCAGATTAAAGGAGCTGACAAGTTTGCTGAAGCCCGGGTACAGCAGCCGCATTCCAAAGAGATAGGGGAGTGCCGCGGCAAAGATCACGTTATCCACCGAACCGGAGATCATGCCGGATCTGCGTGGCGAAGAATCCCAAATAGGACCATATTCAGCAGTTCGCCTGCGGTTTCCAGCATGGCATGGAAATCCTGCGCGGGATGTCCGCCCTGATAACTCACAATCATATTCTGGAAAAGAGACTCGATGGTTTCCAAATAGCGGGTCACCATTTCAGGCTTCAAATCCGGCCGCAGCGGCATTTTGTCTATGAGCCCCTCGATAAATTCCTGATTCAAGCGCCGCATCGGTGCGCGCAGGGCCTGAATTTGCGCGGCCAGATGTTTGGGCGGACGGAGCATGGCGCTTTCAAAAACGAGCTTTTGCTGGGGATGAAGCTGGAAAAAGCACTCCCGGATCATGAAGAAATCTTTGACTGCGGCTGCCGTATCCTCCCCTGACAGATGGGCCATATCCCGTTCCACATGGGCCCTGAGCTCCTGGAAGGTGCGTTCGACGCACAGTAAAAACAACTCGTCCTTATTGGAGTAGTAGTGGTACATCATGCCCTTGGAGATCCCGTGGTTCCCACAGATCCGCTCCATGTTGACCTTGTCATAGCCGTAGGTCCCGAACTCCTCTAGGGCGGCCTGATAAATCTCTTTTCTGCTGCGTTCCTGGCGCTCTTTCTGCGTCATGCTGCATATCCTCCTTCTGCCTGATCCAAAACCCCCGGCCCTGCCAAAACCCGGAACCAGGGAGACACCCGGGCGGGCAGCGGGAAAACGTCCGGACGGACAGGCCATTTTGACGTCCGACCAATTCCGCGCCGGTATGGGACCGGACACACGCCGTCAGGTTTGCAACCCGCGGCGGCTACTGCCTGAGGATTTTACAGACGATCTCGTCTATACTTTTGGAAGTATACTACTCCCGGATGGCCTCATCTATGTTTGCCTCGTGAACGGTTCATGAATTTTTTGAAAACGAGCCGGAGAGGCTGAGGCCGGGAGCAGCTGTCTGTCGCGGGCACGGCTCCCGGGCCCTTGACCGGCAGGGAGGCGCTCTGCTCCCGCGCACAAAGAAGCCGTGAGTCTGCGGAGAACCGCTCACAGCAGCGGTGCCAGCAGCCGCAGAAGCCCTTGAAACAGGCGGAACAGCGGTCAGCGACGGCAGATTGCGGCGGCTGCCTCCTGGCAGACGCCTTTTATTCCCCTTGCAGGACTCTGATTGAAAAAACATACGGGAAATTACCCAATTGAGCCCACGGCATTGGATATAACGAGAATGAAGTCAGCCGCTATTTAAAACCCCCAGGGACCGCTGCGCAGCAGTTCCTGGGGGTTTTAAATCTTTGCGGCAAGATGCGTGCAAAAGGCGTTCCTGCACACGCTGTCGGCAATGTTTGGAGCCATCGCACCAACAGGGACACACGCCGATGCGGACAAACTGCCCTGTGGGAGGCGGCACGCCGTTTATCCGGAATAGCGCTTGTGCAGGCGGTCAGTCAGATAGCGAATGAAGTGCTTCTCTCTGGGGCGGAGCGTAAATGTCCGGGAATGCAGCAGGGCCACGGCCATGGGAGCGCCGTCCGCGATGGGACAGCAGACGCAGTTCATCCGCCGGGCATCCTCCTCCGGAATGCTGATGCCGATGGCGATGTAATTGCCTTTGCGGACCGCGTCGAAGATCGTGCCGCGGTCGCAGATGTACAGCAGGTCTGTGTGGCTCTGGAGTCCCAGCACGTCCAGCGTATCGTCCGGATCGATGTGCGCGTCGGCGATGAAGGGATACCCTGTGAGATCCTTGAGCGAGACACGGGAAGAGTTGGCCAGTGGATGGGACTTGGACATCAGCGCGGTGACGGGAATAGAGCGCTGGAGGACCGTCATCTCCAGATTGTACTGGTCCGCCAGATCCATGTACTTGGGGATGACCTGCTCGAACAGCACCAAGATGCCCAGCCTGCAGTTCTGGGCCACGACGTTTTTCAGATTTTCCCGGAGGCCGGCCTCCAGAAATTTGTCGTGGGTCCTGTTCAGGTTGGGGAAGCAGTTTTTGTAATCAAAGAAACACTGGAGCACAAAGGCGGAGCGGGCGCAAATGATGGAGAGGCTGTCGCTCTCGGACATGGATTGCGGGATCTTCTGGATATTATTGCGCTCGGTGACGATCTTCTCAGCGTGGCTCATGAAAATCAGTCCCTCGGGCGTAGCGGTGATGCCGTTGGCCGTCCTGTGAAACAGGGGATAGCCGATCTCCTGTTCCACGTTCTTGATGATGGTGCTGAGATGGGACTGGGAGATATAGCAGTTTCGGGCGGCTTTGTTGACGGAGCCGCACTTGTACGCCTCCAGGATATAGACGAGGTGTTCTGTGTTCATGTCGCGCTCTCTTTCTCAAAACGGCGGAGGGACCTAATCCCAAATAGCGAAGGCTTAACAAAATCCCCTATAATCCGACAGCCAGGGGAGCATGTTATAATCGTAACAGGCAAAACAAAGGCGCCCGGTCAGAGGGGCGTTCAGATTTTATCAATCATTATAGCGCCAATTTTCAAAGAATACAAGATCCGCACCCGGCGGTGGAATGCGGATCAAAATGAGGGAAAGGAAGAGAGGCATGGCAGAGAAGAAGCGCGAAAAGTCCGTTGACGTGCTGGACCGGCTGTTCTGGACGGTGCAGCCACCTATGGGGCTGGTAAAGGGAGACTATTACCGGGCTGAGAATTGGTTTGCCCCGCATTTCCCGGGGGACAAGGGGTATCACGGCATTCTGGAAGTGGTCCGGCGGGACGGAACCCTGCAGATGGTGGAGTTCAACGAGATTAACAACCCCACCTATTACATCAGACGGTACCAGGGCGTTTCCAAGCGGCTGTCCGACTACGGCTTTCTGCAGGCCACCAAGGAGCGGACCGCCAAGTCCGGCGTGGTGCTGGTAAACGGTCTGACCCATCTGGAAGAGCAGATGGTGGCGGAGAACCGCCTCACAGGCGAGTTTGACCTGCTCACCGGCGCCTCCAACAGCATCAAGCGGTCTATGCTCCCACTGGCAGAGGAGATCGCGGGGCGGCTGGACAAGCCCTCCGGCCAGGTGTATTACGGCCTGTCCCAGGCGGTGGAGCCCGGCGTCACCGGGCGCTTGCAGATCGTGCTGGAGGCGGGAAAGATCATCTCCTGCGCCTACGACGAGATCTTTGCCGACCGGCAGGAGGAGATTGAGGACCCGGAGCTCAAGCCCTATTACCGGCAGTCCAAATACCACTGCCCGGACTACATCTCCACCATCGGGGCCGGGTTCAACAGCATCTTCGACCTGCTCAGCGCCCGGGTGCTGGAGACCCAGAGCCTCACCGACCTGACCGGGCTCCCCTTCACGGAGGAGCCCAAGCGAGCGAAGGAATGGGACAACTATCTGGAGCTGGCGAGGCGGATGGAGGATGCTCTGGCGGCCGACGGCCTGCGCTGAGCACACAATCAGGAATGTGACCGCCGGGGGCGGTTTCAGAAATATATCACCACCACGTCAGGAGGAGTACGATGAAGAAGAGAGTTTTCGCACTGTTCACCGCAATGTTCCTGCTCTGCGGGATGCTGGCCGGCTGTGGCCCCACCGGTTCCAGCTCGACGACCACGGACGGTTCCGACGATGGCGCCAAGGATACCCTGATCGTTGCTATCCCAGAGTCCCCCACCTACATGGACCCCATGGTGCAGGCCTCCATCGGGACCTATCGTGTCACCACCCAGATGTTTGACCGTCTGGTGATGATGGACAACGACATGAACCTGGTGCCGGGCCTGGCGGAGAGCTGGGAGGTTATCGACGATACCACCACCGTGTTCCATCTGCGCCAGGGCGTCAAGTTCCACAACGGGGAGGAGATGACCTCCGAGGATGTCAAGTACAGCCTGGAGCGCTGCATCGCAAACCCCGGCGTGAATTACAACTACCTCATCATCGAGAGCATCACCTGTGACGACGACTACACCGTCACCATCAAGACCTCCGCGCCCTTCAACGCGCTGCTGTACCGCCTGAGCCTGGACGCGGCCTCCATCATCTGCAAGAGCGCGGACACCAGCGCGGAGGAGTTCAACAAGAACCCCGTGGGCACCGGCCCCTTCAAGTTCGTCTCCTGGGAGCTGGGCGGCGACGTGGTCCTGGAGGCCTTTGAGGACTACTGGGGCGGCGCTCCGGCCGTCAAGCGCGTCATCTTCCGCACGATTCCCGAGGCGCTGAACCGCACCATTGGCCTGGAGACCGGCGAGGTGGACCTGGCCTATGACCTGGGCATCACCGACCTGGAGAGCCTGGCGGACAACGCGTCCGTCACCACCCTCACCTCCCCCAGCACCACCGTGTGGTATGTGGGCATGAACGTGCAGAAGGCGCCCTTTGACAACGAGAAGGTCCGGCAGGCCGTCGCCTACGCGCTGGACCCCCAGGGCTACATCGACCTGGTGTTCAGCGGCGAGGCCACACCCGCCAACTACACCATGCTGCCCCCCAGTGTGGACGGCTACGTCTCCGACTGCTCCGACTACTCCTGCAACGTGGAGAAGGCCAAGGAGCTGCTGGCCGAGGCCGGCTATCCTGACGGCTTCTCCACCACTCTCTGGTGCTCCGATACCCAGGTGATGCGGGACTCCGCCGTGGTCATTCAGGAGCAGCTGCGCCAAGTGGGGATCAACGCCGAGGTCAAGACCCTGGAGAGCGGACAGTTCCAGTCTGAGACCGGCAACGGCGCCCATGATATGTTCATCATGTCCAAGACCTCCATTGACCCCGACTCCATGCTGCGGTCCATGTACCACACGGAGGCTCTGGGGCCCTCCGGCAACCGCTGCTTCTGGACCACGCCTGAGGTGGACGCCTTGATCGATGAGGCCAGCACCACCACCGACACCGAGCACGCCATGGAGCTGTATGCGGAGATCCAGGGCAAAGTGGCGGAGGCCGCGCCCCTGGTCCCCATGGCGGTGGAGCACCTGAACGCCGGTATGCAGTCCAATGTGAAGGGATTCGGCCTGTATCCGGGCAAGTCCCACTACATCAACGGCACCTATTTTGAATAAGCGCATTCAGGCATTCCAGTGAGCGGGCGGCGGCAAAAGCCGCCGTCCGCTTGCGCGAATTTGCGTTATGGAAAAGGAGAGTGACAGATGTACCGTTTTATTCTCAAACGGCTGCTCATGCTGATTCCGGTGCTGCTGGGTGTCAGCTTCATCGTCTATACGATCCTGAGCTTCACCCCCGGCGACCCGGTGCAGATGATGCTGGGCGACAACTACTCCGAGGAATCCTACGCCGCCATGCAGGAGGAGCTGGGCCTGGATGATCCCTTCCTGGTCCAGTACGGCCGGTTTATCATCAACGCGGTCCACGGTGACTTCGGTACCTCATACAGCACCGGCAACCCGGTGGCGGCGGAGATCGCCGCCCGGCTGCCCAATACCATCCTGCTGTCGGCCTGCGCCATGCTTTTTGCCATTCTGATCGGAATTCCCCTGGGCGTGATCTCCGCCACCCATCAGTATTCGGCGGTGGACAACATCTCCATGGTGGGCGCTCTGTTCGGCGTCTCCATGCCGAACTTCTGGCTGGGGCTGATGCTGATCGTGATCTTCGCAGCGGGGCTGGGGTGGTTCCCATCCTCCAACTTTGAGACCTGGGGCGCTCTGGTGCTGCCGGCCGTCACCCTCAGCGCCAACTCCCTGGCGATGATCACCCGCATGACCCGCTCCTCCATGCTGGAGACGATCCGGCAGGACTACATCCGCACCGCACGGGCAAAGGGCCTGAAAGAGAGCGTCATCACCATCCGCCACGCTCTGCGCAACGCCATGATCCCTATTGTCACCACAGTGGGACTGCAATTCGGCTTCTCTCTGGGCGGCGCAGTGCTGGTGGAGACGGTGTTCTCCTGGCCCGGCATCGGCCGGCTGCTGGTGGACTGCATCGGCCTGAAGGACACGCCCGTGGTGGTGGCCTGCGTATTGGTGCTGGCCACGATGTTCACCATCATCAATCTGTGCATTGATATCCTGTACGCATTCCTGGACCCCAGAATCCGGGCCCAGTACAAAACGGCAAAGAGGTGATGCGGATGACTGGGAAAGTGAAAAACAAGAACAAGAAAAAGTCCCAGGCCGCCGCAGTATGGCGCCGCCTGAAGAAAAACAAGATGGCCGTTCTGGGACTCATCATTCTGGCCGTCATCATCTTCTTCGCCGTCTTTGCCGATGTGTTTTTTGACTACGAGACGCTGGTGATTCAGCAGAACGCATCCCTGAAGCTCCAGCCCCCCTCCGTCGAGCACTGGCTGGGCACCGACGAGGTGGGCCGCGACATCCTGGCCCGGATCGTCCACGGCGCCCGGATCTCCCTGCCGGTGGCCTTTGCCACCATCGCCATTGCCACAGTGGTGGGCGGTCTGCTGGGGGCCATCGCCGGTTACGGCAGCCGCCGGGTAGACGATGTCATCATGCGTGTCATGGACATCTTCCTGGCGATCCCCAGCATCCTGCTGTCCATCGCCCTGGTGTCCGCCATGGGCACCAGCGTCACGAATATGATGCTGGCCATCAGCATCTCCAACATCCCGCCCTTTGCCCGGATCGTCCGCTCCGCCGTTCTGACCATCAAGAACGAGGAGTACATCGAGGCGGCCCGCGCCATCGGCGCCAGCGACAAGCGCATCATCCTCAAGCACATCCTGCCCAACTGCATGGCCCCCATCATTGTGCAGGCCACGCTGTCTATCGCCGGGTCCATCCTGGCTATCGCCAGCCTCAGCTTCATCGGCCTGGGCATCAGCCCGCCCACGCCGGAGTGGGGTTCTATGGTCAGCACCGGCCGGCAGTATTTCCGGGCGGCCTGGTGGGTGTGCGCGTTCCCGGGCTTTGCCATCATGTTGACCATCCTCTCCCTGAACCTGCTGGGAGACGGCCTGCGGGATGCCCTGGACCCCAAGCTGAAGAACTGAGGAGGGAGGACGCCACATGGAAGAGAACAAGCAGCACAAGACCGCTTTGCCAGAGACGGAGCCCATTCCCTCCGCGCAGGCCCCGGAGGCCCTGCTGGATATCCGCGGCCTGCGGGTGGAGTACCACACCGACGAGGACGTGGTCTACGCCGTCAACGGCCTGGACCTGACCATCGGAAAGGGCGAGAGCCTGGGTCTGGTGGGCGAGACCGGCGCCGGCAAGACCACCACGGCCCTGTCGGTCCTGCGGCTCATCGCGGACCCGCCGGGAAAGATCATGGGCGGCGAGATCTGGTTCGAGGGCGAGGATATGCTCCAGGCCAAGCCCGCCCGTCTGCGGGAGATCCGCGGCAGCAAGATCTCGGTGATTTTCCAGGACCCTATGACCAGCCTGAACCCGGTCTACTCCGTGGGCGATCAGATCGCGGAGGTCATCCACCAGCATGAAAAGTGCAGCAAGGAGGAGGGCCGGAGAAAGGCCGGCGATATGCTGGAGATGGTGGGCATCCCCCGGGCCCGCTATGACGAGTATCCCCACCAGTTTTCCGGCGGCATGAAGCAGCGGGTGGTCATCGCCATGAGCATCGCCTGCTCGCCGGAGCTGATTCTGGCGGACGAGCCCACCACCGCCCTGGACGTGACCATCCAGGCCCAGGTGCTGGAACTGATGAACGAGCTGAAGGAAAAGCTCCGTACCTCCCTGCTGCTGATTACCCACGACCTGGGCGTCGTGGCCCAGGTCTGCGACCGGGTGGCTATCATGTATGCCGGTGAGATCGTAGAGAGCGGCACCATCGCGGAGGTGTTTGACCACCCCCATCATCCCTACACCATCGGCCTCTTCGGCTCCATCCCGTCTCTGGATGAGACGGCGGAGAAGCTCAAGCCCATCCAGGGCCAGATGCCGGACCCCACGGAGCTGCCGGAGGGCTGCGCCTTTGCACCCCGGTGCCCCTACGCAACGGGGGCCTGCCGTACCCGCAAGCCGGAGATGACCGGCGTCGGCGGCACCCAGATGGTGCGCTGCCTGGCCCACCAGGGCGTTTTCGAATTCCCCGAACTGATGGAGGAGGTGCGACATGGCAGATAAGGATATCATCCTGGAAGTCCGGGACCTGAAGAAGTATTTCAAAAGCCCCACCGGCACCCTTCATGCGGTGGACGGCGTCAACTTTTCCATTCGGAGAGGCGAGACGCTGGGCCTGGTGGGGGAGTCCGGCTGCGGCAAGTCTACCATCGGACGGCTGATCTTGGGCCTGCACCAGTCCACCAGCGGCGAGATCTTGTTCAACGGACAGGACATCTGCAAGATGAATAAGAAGCAGCTTCACGACCTGCGCAAGGATCTGCAGATCATCTTCCAGGACCCGTTCTCCTCCCTGAACCCCCGGATGTCCATTGGGGAGATCATCGGGGAACCGCTGCGGATTCACGCAAAGGCCCAAAGCCGTGTGGAGCTGGATAAGGAGGTCTCCCGGCTGATGGACGTGGTGGGCCTCTCCGCCCGGCTGTTCAACGCCTATCCCCACGAGCTGGACGGCGGCCGCCGCCAGCGGGTGGGCATCGCCCGGGCGCTGTCCCTGCAGCCCCAGTTCATCGTCTGCGACGAGCCGGTGTCCTCGCTGGACGTGTCCATCCAGGCCCAGGTCCTGAACCTGCTGAAGGATCTGCAGGCGGAGTTCCACCTGACCTATCTCTTTATCACCCATGACTTGTCGGTGGTGAAGTTCTTCTCCGATAAGATCGCGGTGATGTACCTGGGCCAGTTGGTGGAGACAGCGGATTCCGCGGAGCTGTTCCGCCAGCCACTACATCCCTATTCCCAGGCTCTGCTGTCTGCCATTCCCATCCCCAGCAGCCGGCAGAAAATGCAGCGGGTGAAGCTCATCGGCGAACTTCAAAGCCCCATTGACCCGGAGCCGGGCTGCCGCTTTGCCAAACGCTGCCTGTACGCCCGGGAGGGCTGCACCGGCCGGGACCTGGCGCTGCGGGACTTCGGCAGCGGCCACTTCTGCGCCTGCTGCCGGGCCGGCGCCCTGGAAGAGCAAACCCCGTCCAAGTGACGGACAGAATCATAAGGAGGAATTTGACATGACTGACAAGACGAGATGGCTGGGGCTGGGCCCCTGGCATGAGGACAACGAGAGCGAGCTGATCGACTGGACGGCGCAGCCCCAGTACAAGGGCCTGGTCAAGGGCGATTACTATCACGCCGAGCTGCGGTACAGCGGCCGCTGGGGCGACCCCGGCCACAAGGGCGAGCTGGACGTGGTGTTTGACGACGACGGCAAGATCGCCTTCGCCGAGTTCAACGAGACTACCATGGGCAACTACTATGTCCGCCACTTCCAGAATGTCAGCAAGCGCCGCACGGAGTTCCAGTTCTTCCAGGACTTCCATGACAAGCGCCGCAGCGTGGCCTATGGGCGGGTGCTGGCCAACGGCTTCAAATATGTGGAGGACCAGATCCTGGAAAAGCAGGACCTGGACGCTGACTATGACCTACTGACCGGTGCCTCCTTCTCCATGAAGAACATGATCGGCCTGAAGGACGACGTGTCCGCTCAGCGGAAGGACTCCAACCACAAGAAGCAGCGGTACTACGGCTACACCGAGGATTACGGCTACGGTATCACCGGCTGGCTCCAGGTGGTGGTGGAGGACGGCAAGATCGTCAGGTGCTTCTACGATGAGATCTTCGCCGACCACACCAAAGATATTGTTTACGACGACCTGAAGCAGTTCTACCGCCAGTCCAAGTATTTCTCCACTACCTATGAGGATCCGTTCCCCTCCGGCTGGGACCGGCATGCCTGGCTGGTGTGCTTCAAGGACCAGTCTGACGCCATCAACAAGAAGGTTTGCGAGACACAGGACATGTTCGACATCACTGGCCTGCCCTGCGTAGAGGGCCCGGATATGGGCGTGGTGTGGGACAAGCCCCACAAGGACGATGTGGCACTCGTCTCCAACAGCGACGCCACCGCCCGTTCTGTCACCCGGCCCCGCTCTCCCGTGTGGAACAACTATCTGCGCCTGGCCAAGATCGTCCACGACGAGATGGTCAAGGACGGCGCCGTGAAGTAAGGAGGAACGAACATGGATAACGCAGGAAAGAAGCCGGTCTGGTCCGTCCAGCCCCCCAAGGGGATGTTGAAGGGCGACTACTATCGGATCGAGGAACGGTTCCCGCCCTACTATCCCGGCGTAGAGGGGGAGTTTCCCGCCGATCCGGGTCACCTGGGCATTGTGGAGGCGGTGAAGGCCGACGGCAAGCTGATCTTTGTGGAGCTCAATGAGATCACGGCCCCCTCCTATTACAACCACCTGTACCAGGGCATCTCCAAGCGCCGCTCCAGCTACAGCTTCTGGCAGTACACGAAGCCCCGGATGCAGAAGGCCGGCTCCGTGCTGACCATGGGCATGCAGTACGTAGAGCAGCAGATGCTGGAGAAACAGAGCCTGAGCGGAGACTTCGATCTGGTGGCCAGCGCCTCCGGCAGCGTGAAGAAGCTGCTGACCTTCGCGGCCAAGCTGGACAAGGAGCTGGACGAGCCCTCCTCCAAGAAGCTGTACAGCTATTCCGAGGACTATGGCTACGGCCTCACCGGCTGGCTGAAGGTGGTGGTGGAGAACGGCAGGATCCGCTCCTGCCGCTTTGACGAGATCTTCGCAGACAACGAGGAGGACATCGTCCACCCCGAGCTGAAGAAGTACTACCGCCAGTCCAAATACGACTGCCCCACCTATGAGGATCCGTTCCCCTCCGGCTGGGACCGCCACGCCTTCCTGGTGGGCTTCCGCACCCAGATGGACAACCTGAACCTGAAGGTCTGCGCCACCCAGAACATGCTGGATCTGACCGGCCTGCCCCACGCCGCCGGACGGGATATGGGCATGATCTGGGACAATCCCAACCCAGACCATGCGCATCTGGATATGGATCCCAAGAACCGGCCGATGTATCCTGCGTTCATCAACTACCTGCGGATGGCCAAGGTTGTCCTGGAGGAGATGCGCAAGGACGGCGTTTTCCAGTAAAGACAAGAACCGGAAAGGAAAACCGTTATGGAGCATACCCGCGCATTTTTGGCGTACGACACCCTCTGCCGCATCGCGGCGGAAATCCCGGAGGACGGGGAGCAGCTGCTGGAGCAGTGCGAGGAGGAGGCCCACGGGCTGGAGCGCACCCTCAGCATGTTCGATCCCGACTCAGAGCTTTCCAGGCTCTGCCGGGACATCCGGCCCGGCGAGGCTGTGCCGGTCTCTGAGACCCTGTACACCTTCCTGGAGCAGAACCTGGAGATCTGCCGCCTGTCCGGCGGAGCATTCGACCCCACGGTGGGGCCGGTGGTAAAGCTGTGGAATTTTCTGTCCCAGACGCCCCGGATCCCCTCTGCGGAGCGCATCCGGGCGGTGCTGGACCGGGTGGGCTATCAGCACGTCCGCCTGGACCGGAATACGCGGACCGTGACGTTTGATCTTTCTGGAATCGGTTTGGATCCGGGCGCGGCCGGGAAGGGCTTCGCCCTGGGCCTGACCGTGGACCGCCTGCGGCAGGGCGGCGTCCGGCAGGCCGTGCTGGACTACGGCGGGAACCTGTTTGTGATCGGCGCGCACCAGGACGCGCAGGGCGGGACCCGGCCGTGGAAGGTGGCGATCCGGGACCCGGACAACACCGGCTCGGTGTTTGGGACGGTGCAGCTCCAGGACGCGGGCATCGCCACATCCTCCTGGTATGAGCACAGCTTCCAGAAGAATGGGACCGTGTACCACCATCTGCTGGACCCGCGGACCGGGTACCCCATGCCGCTGACACTGAAGAGCGTCTCCATCCTGTCCTCGCGGCCTGTTTACACAGACCTGCTCTCCACTGCCTTTTTCATCCTGGGGGAAGAGGAGGGCGGCGTTCTGGTGGACCGGCTGCGCAGGGACAGCGGCGAGATGATCGAATATGTGGCCGTACGGGAGGATGGGACTGTGGCCGCGTCTCCGGGCGCGGCGTTCGCCCCTGCCTGATCGATCTTGATGCAAAAAGCGATCCCCCTCAGTGCACACACTGAGGGGGATCGCTTCGTCCTGCTTGTGCCCGGCCGCCGGATATGGCGGGCGGCTCAGATCTTTTCAAACTGCGTCACATCGGAGACGAACAGCGTGGCACCGCCTACGGTCACCTCCGTGGGATAGGCCGCAGAGGGTGTGGCCAGCTGCACGTTGGAGGAGATCTTCTCCGTCCGGCGGGAGCAGTTCTGGCGGATGATGGCGATGGCCTGGGGCACCCGGTCCTCCTCTGTGCCGATCAGCAGTGTGGAGTTGCCGCCGGTGAGAAAACCACCGGTGGAGGCCATGCGGGTGAAGTAAAAGCCGGCGTCTGTCAGGGCGGCGCAGACCTCGCTGGTGTCCCGTCTGTTGACGATGGCGGTGATGAGTTTCATGGCAGTCGCTCCTTTGCGTTCGGGTTTCGGGGCCGCGCCCTTGCAGCGGTCCCAGATGTGAATGCGGTGGAGATAGAAGCACAGGCCCAGCGTTCCGGTCACGACTTCCGCAATGGGAAAGGCCAGCCACGTGTAGGCCAGATCGATCCTGGAGAAGAGCCAGAATACGGGAATCAGGCAGAAGATCTGCCTGGTCAGGGAGAGCAGGACGCTGGGCAGCGCCGCCCCGATGGCCTGGAAAAAGACCGGCAGGATCAGGGAGGGCACGGCGGGCAGAAAGCTGATGCCGATGATGTGGAAGGCTTGGACGCCGATCTCCAGGACCGCGGGCTCCGCGGTGAAAATGCGCAGCAGCTGTTCCGGGATCAGCTCGAAGCAGGCGATCCCCACCAGCATGAAGGACATGGCCAGCAGGACGGAGTTCTTCACCACCCGGCGGCAGCGGCCGTAGGCACCCTTGGCGTATGTATAGCTCAGCAGGGGGACGATGCAGGTCTGGAGTCCGGAGAGGGGGATGAAGAAGAAGGACTGCACCTTGTAATACAGGCCCAGGACCGTCACGGCGTCATCGGAAAAGCCGGCCAGGATCATGTTCAGGGCCATGATATAGACCGTGAACAGAAGCTGCATGAAGATGGAGGGAAATCCCAACCGGTAGATCTTGGCCGCATAGGAGCGGAACACCCGGATGGGGGGCGGCTTCCGGAATCCGGAGACAACAATGAGCGCCGCCAGCACCTGGCCTGACACCGTAGCAAAGGCGGCACCGGCCACTCCCAGCGCCGGTGCCGGGCCAAGGCCGAAGATCAGAATCGGGTCCAGCACGATATTGGCCGCGGCGCCGGCGATCTGGGCCAACATGGGCAGGCGCATGTTGCCGCGGGCTTGGTGGACCTTGCTCCAGGTACTCTCCAGAAACACACCCGGACTGCCCACGCAGACGATGGTACCGTATGTCACGGCAAGGTCCGCCACGGAGGAGGACTCCGTGGAGATCGCGGCAAAGGGGCGCATCAGCAGGCCGCTCAATACGGCGAAGATCAGCCAACTGATCAGCGCCAGGACCGTCCCTGTTCCGGCGGTCCGGTCGGCTAGGTGGTGGTTCCCCTGGCCGTCGTACCGGGACATCAGGGTATTGACACCCACGCCGGTGCCGACAGCGATGGCGGTGACGATCAGTTGAACAGGGTAGACGATGGAGAGGGCGGTGAGGCCGTCACTGGAGAACTGGCCCACAAAATAGCTGTCCACGATGTTGTACATGGCCTGGATCAGCTGGGCCAGCATGACCGGAGGCGCGATCCGCATCAGGATGGCCCAGACGCTCTCTGTATCAAAGAGGCTGTATGCAGAGGATGCTCTCATGATATGGCGGTGCTCCTAACAGGTTCGGGATCTTCCAACCTCCCGCAGAGGGGCGGCCGGGACTTGCGGGCAAGATTATAGCCGGGCCGGAACTGTTTGTCAAGACGCGCAGGGGGCCGGAACAGGCAGAGGAGGCGCTTTTGGAAAAACCTCCAAAAGCGCCTCCGCTTTTTCTTGCGAGTCTGTGGGAGTAAGAGAGGGAACAACGGCGCGGCAACCGGGTCTCAGATGTTCTCCGGCGGGCGGTCCGGCAGGCGGCCCAGGGGACGGTACACGGTGAAATACATGGTGAGGCTGCAGGCCAGGCCGCCTACCAGCTGGGAGATGGCCTCGGCTGTGAATACGCCGGTGGTGCCCATCCAGATAGGCAGGACGACCGTCAGCGGCGCATTGATGATGGCTTTGCGCAGCAGAGAGAAGAAAACCGCCTGCTTGGAGCGCCCCAGGCTCACGAACACACCCTGCCCCGCCATTTGGAGGGACATGGGGATAAACAGGCAGAAGTAAATGCGCAGGGCGGGGATGCCGGCAGCCACCACCTCCGGCTCACTGTTGAAGACCCGGATCAAAAGCCCGGGGAACAGCATGGCGGCGGCCCAGAAGACAGCGGCGTAACCAACCGTCACCGCCACGCTGAAGCGGATGGAGCTCCGGACGCGGCTGTATCGGCCGGCGCCGTAGTTGTACCCGGTGACCGGCTGGGCGCCGTTGGTGAGCCCCTGCACCGGCATGAAGAACACCTCCCGCAGGGAGTTGATGATGGTCATCACGCCTACGTACAGGTCGCCGCCGTATGCCTGGAGCGTGGCGTTGCACACCACCTGCACCAGACTGTTGGTGAGATTCATGAAGAAGCCGGACAGGCCCAGGGCCACGATGGATTTCACCCGCCCGGCGCCCAGCGCCAGATTCCGCAGGCGGAGCCGCAGGATGGCCTTCCGCCCGGTGAGGAATTTCAGTACCCACACGGCGGAGCAGCCCTGGGCGATCACGGTGGCCAGCGCCGCGCCCCGCACCCCCATGTCCAGGGCGAAGATGAAGACCGGATCCAGCACGATGTTGACCACCGCCCCCAGGCCCACGGTCATCATCCCGGTGCGGCCGAAGCCCTGAGACGTGATGAAGGGATTCATCCCCAGGCCGATCATGACAAAGACGGTCCCCAGCAGATAGATGGTCATGTACGCCTCGGCATAGGGATAGGTGGCGTCACTGGCGCCGAACAGGTAGAGCAGGGGATGCCGGAACAGCAGGAACACCCCTGTGACAGCGACGCCGAAAATCAGCAGAAGGGTGAAGGCGTTGCCCATGATCCGCTCGGCCTCTTCCTCCTCGCCCTTGCCCCGGTAGATGGAGCACAGGGGGGCGCCCCCCGTGCCGCACAGGTTGGCAAAGCCCATCACGATGGAGATGATGGGCAGCGTCAGCCCCAGGCCCGTCAGAGCCAGATGCCCGGGGAGCCGCCCCAGGTAGATGCGGTCCACCACGCTGTACAGCACGTTGATGAGCTGGGCAGCCGTCATGGGCAGCGCCAGCGAAATGATGTTGCGGGGAATGCTGCCGACGGAAAAATCGTGCTCCTTGCTTGCCACGGATTCGTTCTCCTCCTTACAGTTCCGTTTTGCTCACGCCGGTTTCAGGCCCCGGCTGGGGCCGTTCCGCCCGCCGCGCTCCCCCTTTGGATGGCCCGGTAAAACCACAGGGCTGCGGCCAGCGAGATGGCGTCCACGATGGGCTGCACCCACATACAGCCGTACAGGGGAAAGAGCGCGTCCATGAGATAGAGCAGCGGAATGTCCAGTACACCCTTGCGCAGGATCGAGCAGACCAGGGACTCCCTGGCCCTGCCCATGGCCTGGAACTGGATGATCATGGGATAGCACAGGGCCATCATGGGCATTGCCGTCACCATGCACCGCAGGAACACGGCCCCATAGCGGACTGTCGCAGCATCGGCAATGAACAGGGAGACCAGGGGGGTGGCAAACGCCTCATAGCAGACCAGACACAGCACGGCGAAGCCAAAGGACATCAGGCTCCCTATCCGGAAGGCCTGCGCACGCCGATGGTGATTCCCGGCAGCGTGGTTATAGGCCAGCAGCGGCAGAAGTCCGTTGGAGACACCGATGGAGAAATACAGGGGCAGCTGGTCCAGTTTTTTTACGATGCCCAGGGCCGCCACCGCCTCTGTGGGGTATTGGGATACAAAGTCGGCCTGGGCAGCGGTGGCCACCACTGTCAGCGCATACTGCAGGGCGGAGGGGAAGCCGATGGCCAGAATGGGGCGCAGGTACTGGGCGGCATACCGCAGATTCGCCGGCAGCAGGTTCAAATAGGTGGCGCCCCGGCGGCGGACCAGATAGACGGCAAAACAGGCCACCGCCGCCCCGTTGGAGAGGGCCGTGGCCATGCCCGCGCCCACCGCGCCCAGACCCAGGAACTGGGGCAGGACGAACAGCGGGTCCAGCAGGATATTCAGGACGCCGCCGAAGGAGACCCCGAAGGCGGCGGCTCCGGCGTCGCCCTCCGCCCGGACCAGATTCGCCAGGAGGGTGTTGAGAATGGTGAAGGGGCCGCCCAGTATGACGACCCATTTGGCGTATCCGTAGGCAGTAGCATAGGTAGCCTCGGTGGCGCCGCACAGGTGCAGCACGGGATCGGCCAGCAGTCGGAACGCCGCGGAGAAGAGCAGGGCGGACAGCAGGCCGCCGGCCAGAGAGACAGCGGCGATCCGCCGGGCGCCCTCCTCGTCCTGACGGCCCAGGGCCCGGGCGATGGCGCTGGCCCCGCCCACGCCGAAGAGGTTGGAAATGGCGGTCAGCATCAGAAAGGAGGGATAGGCCACAGTGACGGCCGCGGTTTCATGGGGGGCGTTCAACATCCCCACAAAGTAGGTGTCCGCCAGATTGTAGACCAGCGTGACCATCTGACTGGCCACGGCCGGGACTATCTGCAGCAGCACGGCCTTTCGGACGGGTGTCTTCGCAAAGACCTCCAGATTCTGTTTCCTGTTCATATCCACAGCACCTGCGATTCCTGAAATAGACCGCCTGCGAGGGTCAGCGGTCGGCCACAGCCTTGCGCATCCACTTTCCACTCTTGACCCGGAGCAGGGAGACCGCCGCGCCGATCAGCCAGCCGGCGGGGATGGACCACCAGATGGCGTTGGCCCCCAGCGGGGTGAGATGCACCAGTGCGTAGGCGATGCCCACCCGGGAGAACAGGTTGGCCATGGAGCTGAAGGTGAAGGCTGCCATGTCACCCGCGCCCCGCAGCATCCCGTTGGGGACGAACAGCAGGCCCATCAGGATATAGAAGAGGGAGACTGTGTGCATATAGGCCAGACCGTAGCCCATGGCGCCCGAGGCGTCCCCCGGGTCCAAGAACAGGGACAGCAGCTGGTTTCCGAAGAGGAAGATGATGACGGTGATCAGCAGAGAGAATACCGCCACCATCAGCAGACAGGCCTTCAGGCCCTCCTTGACCCGCTCGTACTTGCCTGCGCCGATGTTTTGGGCCGTGAAGCTGGACATGGCGTTGGAGATGTTCATGTTGGGCAACATGGCCAGGGAGTCGATCTTCGTGGCAGCAGTGTATCCGGCCACCAGCACTTTGCCGAAGGAGTTGACCAGACCCTGCATCATCATGGAGAGGGACACCAGAGACTGCTGGAGCATGGAGGGCAGGCCGATCTGGGCGATGCGCTTCACCGCCACCATGTGGAAGAGGGGCAGCTTCACGCCCTGTTTTTCCGGCTCGCAGGGCATCCGCCGCATCCGGCGGAGCAACACCAGCAGGGAGGCCACGGCGCAGAGGCCCTGGGCGATCAGCGTGGCCCACGCCACGCCAGCCACGCCCATGCCGAAGCGGATGACGAACAGCAGGTCCAGCACGATGTTTGTCAGGCTGGAGATCATCAGGAAGATCAGGGGCGTCTTGCTGTCCCCCTGGGCGTTATAGATGCCGTTGAGAGTGTTGTAGAGGAACAGGAAGACCGCGCCGCCGAAATAGATCTGCAGATACGTCCGGGAGTCGGCCATGATATCCGGGTCCGTGCCCAGCAGCTGCAGCAGGGGACCGGCCAGCAGCGTTCCCAGGCCCATGATGAGGAGCCCCAGGACGCCCAGAGAGATGATGGCGGTGGAGATGGTGGTCTTCATCTCATGGATGCGCCCGGCACCGAACAGCTGGGACACCACCACCGTACAGCCCATGGACAGTCCGGAGGCCACGGCCACCGACAAAAACACGATGGGGAAGGAGGAGCCTACGGCCGCCACTGCGTCTTCGCCCACAAATTTTCCCACCACCGCGGTGTCCACCATATTGTAGAGCTGCTGGAACAGATTGCCCGCTACCATGGGCAGGGCAAAGAAAAACAGCAGATTCAGCGGTCTGCCCTCCGTCAGATTCTTAACCATGTTCACTTCCCTCTCCTCGACAAAATTCGATCACATTCTCCGCAATGCGGGTCAGAAACGCCTCGTTCAGGGCGCGCTCCTCAGGGGTGAAGCCCTGGTATTTGACATGCCCCCACTCCTCCAGAATCCGCTGGACGCCCTGATATGCGCCCTCCCCCGCGGAAGTCAGAGAGACATGCTTCTCCCGGCGGCACCGGGCGCTCACCTGCCGCTCCACCAGGCCGCGCTTTTCCAGACGGGCCAGGCTCCGGGCCACAGCACCCTTGTCCACCGCCAGCTGGACGGCCAGGTCCTCCTGCCGCATGTGGCCCTCCCGCCCCAGCAGGTGCAGGATCATGCCGTCCAGCTGCTGCAGGCCCAGGGTGCCAAGCCTGTCCCGAAAATACTGTCGCTCCAGGCGGCGAAACATCTCGATCCGATTCGGCATACCATTCTCCTATCGTTGCATTTTTCAACAATTGTATTTTACAAGAATCGCCATGGGAAATCCATATACAAAACACACAAAATAGGGAATCCTGTCCGTCAATGAAGGGCGGGGTGGAAAGGCCGTCGGAGAGTCCCTGCTGGCCGGGAGAAAAGAGGGGCGATGCGCCTTGAAAAAGCGAAATGACTATGTTAGAATAAAGATGTCTTCCAAAATTTGTTTATTTTGTCAAAAGAGGGGGCCGATATCACATGATAAGAGCTGAATTTGCGGCGCGCCTGAAAAACGCCTGCGCCGCTGTGACCGCCGCTGAGGCGGAGCTGACGGAGATCGATTCCAAATTTGGGGACGCGGATCACGGCCTGACCATGGCGAAGATTGCCGGGGCTATCTCCGAAGCAGTGGACGCCGCCGAGGGGGGGATCCAGTCCATGCTGGATGACGCGGCCATGGCCGTTATGACCCTGAACGGCGGCAGCGCCGTCCCCCTGTGGAACACCTGGCTGGACGGCTTGCAGGAGGAGGCCCCAGAGGGGGAGGAGATCGACGTGGCGGGCCTCAAGGCCATCTTCGCCAAGGCCCTGGAGGAGCTGGAAGATATGTCCGGCGCCAAGGTGGGGGACAAGACTATGATGGATGCCCTGATCCCCGCCAGCGAAGCCGTCGCGGCCTATACAGGAGACAGCGCGGACGAGCTGTTCGATGCCGCGGCCCAGGCCGCCGCCCAGGGGGCGGAGGCTACGAAGCAGTATGTCTCCAAATTCGGCCGGGCCAAGAGTTACGGGACCAAGACCATCGGCACCCCGGACGCGGGCGCCGTGTCCATGTCCTGGTTCTTCCAGGGGCTGGCCCGGGAATAACCTGTTGTTCCACCCGCAGGAGCGGGATTGGCAATGCACCACTTAAATATCACTGGAGGAATGCTGTATGAAAATGAAGAAGTTCATGAACGCGCCGGAGACGGTCACCGACGAAGAGCTGGTGGGCCTGGGTCTGGCTTATCCGGACATTCTGAATGTGGACGGCCACCTGGTCATCAGTAAGGATCTGGCCAATGCCGACCGGGTGACCATCGTCACCTACGGCGGCTCCGGCCATGAGCCCGCCCAGGCCGGTTTTGTGGGCAAGGGTATGCTGGACATCCAGGCGGTGGGTGATATTTTCGCCGCCCCCAACGGCCAGCTGGTGTTTGATGCCATGAAGATGGCGGACAAGGGCCACGGCGTGCTGCTGCTGACCCTGAACTACGCCGGCGACCAGCTGGCGGGCAAGCAGGCCATGAAGCTGGCCAGGAAGGCCGGCCTCAATGTGCGCCAGGTGGTCACCGGCGAGGAGATCCAGTATGATCCCAACGGCGAGGACAACAAGCGGGGGCTGGCCGGCGCGGTGGCGCTGTACCACATTGCCGCGGCCGCCGCACGGGAGGGCAAGACTCTGGAGGAGGTAGCGGAGATCGCTCAACATTACGCGGACAACATGGCCTCCATCACCGTCAAGTCCACCGATGCCACCCATCCCCAGAACGGCATGTCCTTCGGCGACCTGGGAGAGACCGACCTGATGGAGATCGGCGCCGGCCAACACGGCGAGGGCGGCGGCGTCCGGGTGCCCATGATGTCCTCCAAGGATACCGTGGCCACCGTGGCCGAGGCCCTGTGCAAGGCCCTGGACCTGAAGCCCGGGGACAAGACCTTTGTGATGATTAACGGCTGCGGCGCCACCACCATGATGGAGATGCTGGTGCTGTTCAAGGACACTGTGGAGTTCCTGAAGGCCAAGGGCATCGAGGTCGTGGCCAGCATGGTGGGTGAGATCCTCACCGTCCAGGAGGCCGCAGGCTTTCAGATGAACATCGCCAAGTGGGACGAGGAGATGCTCCGTCTGTGGAACACCCCCTGCCACACCCCGGCGTTCAGTAAGGAGTAAGCGCTATGCCAGACGCAATCGGAAACAAGACCGCCCACGACTACCATCTGGACGTGCCTGCCCCGGAGCAGGGCTTCTTCGCCAAGGGCCTGGGCCACGGGGACTGGGGAGCCAAGAATCGGCTCTCCCACCTGTTCAATCCCAAGAGCGGCAACACGGTGATGCTGGCCTTTGACCACGGCTATATCATGGGGGCCACTGCGGGCCTGGAGCGCATGGACGTGACCATCGCCCCTCTGTGCCGGTACGCGGACGTGCTCATGGCCACCCGGGGGGCCATCCGCTCCTGCATCCCCCCCACGGTCCACAATGCCATCTGCCTCCGGGCCACCCATGACGCCAGTGTGCTCATCGACGACATGAGCACCGGCAACGGCGTGGGTGCCGATATGGAGGCCGCCATCCGCATGAATGCCTCCGCCGTGGCCATCCAGTGCTTCATCGGCGGGGCGGGCGAGGCCCGGTCCCTGGAGACCCTGTGCCGCGCCGTGGACGCCGGGGAACGGTACGGCATCCCTGTTCTGGGCGTCACCGCCGTGGGCAAGGAGATGGCCCGCACCACCCAGTATTTCCTGCTGGCCACCCGGATGCTGGCAGAGCTGGGGGCGTCCTTCGTCAAGACCTACTACTGCGATGACTTTGAGAAGGTAGTGGCCGCCTGTCCCGTGCCCATCGTCATCGCCGGCGGCAAGAAGCTGCCGGAGGACGAGGCCCTGACCATGGCCTACCGGGCCATCTCCGACGGCGCCCGGGGCGTGGACATGGGCCGCAACATCTTCCAGAGTGAGCATCCCGCCGCCATGTGCCGGGCGGTGGCCAAGATCGTGCACGAGAAATTTACTGACCGGGAGGCCTTCCAGTTCTATCAGGAGTTGGCCGCCCAGGATAACTGACAGGAGGTTTTCCATGGCAGCGGAGTATATGCATATCGGGATCCCCGTGCTGAACAAAAAGCCCAACATGGTCTACAACGAGTGGGGCGGCTTCTGGGTCAATGAGAGCGTGGATGCCTACGACTACAAGATCGAGTACCTGAAATTTGAGGAGGGAACCCGGTTCCCGGAGATCCTTTCCAAACAGCCCCACGTGGCCTACAAGGTGGATAACATGGACCCCTATCTGAAGGAGGCCCAGCAGGTGATCTTCGGGCCGGAGAACCTCAGCGATACGGTCCGGCTGGCGTTCATCACCCTGGATGACGCCATCATTGAGCTGTACGAGGAAACATAACGGCTTCAACACCGGCCTCCGCCAGTGTGCGGAGGCTGGTCCCTTGCCGCCACCCCGCAGGGAATGGAGGGTATCCGGCACAGACTTGGAAAAAACCAGAGCGGCGCCCCGGCGGAATATTCCGCCGGGGCGCCGCTTTTTTTCGGGACAGACATGGTGCATACTTTTCCCGCTTCTGCTCACGTTAAGGTTGCCAGCTGCTCCAGCAGATGCAGAACAACAGGCTTGACACGCGGCGCACAGGCGTTGAAAAGCCGCAGCACCTGCTCCTGACCGTAGTCGGGAGAGGTCGTCTGGACGCCGGTGAAGGCTCGGGCAAGGTCGTATTCCAGAACACAGCAGAGCCTGTCCAGCAGGTCCAGCGTCGGATGCACCCGTCCGTTTTCAATTTTGGACAGGTAGACCACAGTGATGCCGGCCCGTTCCGCCGCGTCCTCCTGTGTGATCCCCAGTTCCTTTCGCCGCGCCTGCAGCCGGCCACCAATCGCAGCATAATCCAAAGGCATGTAATCACCCTAAAACATCCTAGCAAAGATAATCTTTTCATTTAATGAATTGACATTTTAACTTAATCTGATAAAATAATATTTGCGAATTTTCTAAGGGTATACGCCGCAGCGCCAACACATGGGAGATGACAGACAGATGAAAAAAATTCGGGTGGGAATCCTGGGAGTGGCCGCCGCAGCGGCGCTCTGCTTCACGGCGGGAGCCGTCTATCTCTATGCCAGGGGAGTGTGGCAGATGCCCATTCCGGCGGACCGGGCCCTCCCGGTGCTGATGTACCACCATATCGTGGAGGACGGTGAGCCGTGCAACGATATGACCATCACCGTGAGCCGTATGGAACAGGACCTGCGCTGGCTGACGGAACATGGCTACCACACTGTGCTGCCGCGGGAGTTGGCAGGGGGAGAGCCGCTGCCGGAAAAACCCCTTCTCATCACCTTTGACGACGGATACCGGAGCAACTACGAGCTGCTCTTCCCGCTGCTTCAGGCATACCAGATGAAAGCCGTGGTCTCTATTATGGTGTATATGCAGGACGTGTCCGCTGACAACTTCCTCAGCTGGGATATGTGCCGGGAGATGGCAGACTCCGGCCTGGTAGAGATCGGGTCCCATGCCTATTCGCTCCACAATCTGGGAGATCTGGGCGGAAACTTTGACCCGGGCGGCATCAACGGCATCCAAAGGGATCCGGAGGAGTCGGACAGTGCCTTTGAGGCCAGGGTGCTGGGGGATATTCAGAAGAGCCATGACCGCATTGCCCAGGAGGTGGGCCAGCCCGTCACCTTCTTCGCCTATCCCTTCGGCATCACCGAGCCGGACGCGGAGGCATTTGTGCATGAGCTGTTCCCGGTCACTGCGGTCACCAGACACGGCACAGCCGACTTGGGGAAGGGACTGCATGAGCTGCCACGCATGACCGTGACGATGGACAGGGAACTGGAGGACATTCTGAAGGACTGATGGAGGGGCCGCTTTTCCGGAGCAGGAAAAAGGACTCCGCAGGCACAGCCTGCGGAGTCCTTTTGACCGGGGATGGAGTTGGCGGCGGGCCGCCCTCAGGGGCTCTGGGGCAGATCCACTGTGCGGACCGTCTCATTGCCGGCCAGGTCCACCGCGTAAAAGGTATAAGGTCCGCCATTGCGCACCAGCAAGGTGGCGGCCCCCCACGCATTCAAGGGGAGGGGCGTCCCCGCGGCGCCGCCCTGGAAATTCGCTGCCGTGTATGTCCCGGCGGCATAAGCGGCGGAGCGGAAGTCGCCATCCGGATCCTGGACTTGAACGGTCAGATACTGCTGCCCCCTCCACTGGAAGAGAGACAGGGAGAGAATGGGCGGACTGTCGGTATAGGCCGCCAGGTCCGGCTCCGTCCAGGTCCGCCCCTTCTGGGCCGCGGCCCCGGATGCCATGGCGGCACCCAGGTCCAGCATCCCGCCGGTAGCCGTCAGGCCGGTGAGGCTGTCCAGCTTTTGGACGGAGGATAGCAGGATGTCCTTCACGTCGGCCAGCGTGGCTTCCGGAAACTGGGAGCAGAGCATGGCCGCCGCAGCACTGACCATAGGCGCCGCCATGGAGGTTCCTGTCATGTAACTGTATGAATTCCCGGGGGTGGTGCTTAAAATATGGGTGCCGGGGGCGGCCAGGTCCACAGAGGAGGCACCGTAGCTGGAGGTAGGATCCAGGTTTCCGTCGTATCGGAGGTTCGCCACGGTAATGAGGTTATCCAAGTGGTAGCTGGCCGGGTAGCTGGGGGCAAGCTCCAGGTCGGCGCCGTCGTTGCCGGCTGCAACTACGAACAGCATATCCGACGCCGCGATGGTGCGGTACAGCGCGGGGGCGTTTCTGGAAGAGCCCAGGCTCAGGTTGCAGATCCGGGCTCCGTTGGCCTCCGCGTACTGAATGGCCCGGATGATGGACGCCGTGGAGCCGCTGCCGTCCCACCCGCCCAGAGCCTTGACTGCCATGACTTTGACGTGGTCGCTCCGGACGATGCCGGCGATCCCGATGCCGTTGTCCGCATGGGCGGCGATGGTGCCCGCGCCGTGGGTGCCGTGGCTGTCCTCACTGCCCGTATAGACCTGATTGCTGCCGGAATAGAAATTCCAGCCGTAGACATCGTCGATATAGCCGTTTCCGTCGTCGTCTACCCCGTTGCCGGGGATCTCGTCTTCGTTCACCCAGATGCGGCCCTCCAGATCAGCGTGGGTGTAGTCGATGCCGGTGTCCACCAGGGCCACCACCACATCCCGGCTTCCGCCGTCGTACAGGGCCCAGGCATCCTCCGCGCCGATGTCCACGCCGGCCGCGGCCTGCACGGTTCCGGTGCTCCCGGCGGATGCATCGGACTGCATCCACCAGGGGGCAATCCACTGCCACGGGGCGGAGGGGAGTGCAAAGGGATCATTGAAGACCGGATAGGGGTTCTCCTGCTCCTCCAGTTGGAAGCTGCCGTCGTTATACAGGGCCCACTGCTCCGCCAGCAGCGGGTCTGTGGTGGAGAGAGCGGTGCTTGTGTATGTGTAGTTGGGCTGGACCAGCGCCACACCCTCCTGCCGGGCCAGCTGCGGCAGCCCCTCCTCCAGGGAGGCGGCGTCCTCGTAGACGACCACCTCGGTCCTGCCGTCCTCATACAGGACCAGAACCTCACTGTCGGGGTATGCGGCGGGCTCCAGAACGGATGTCCCCGCCGGGACGGAATCGGTGCCCACAGCGGCTGCGCCCAGGGTCATGCCCTGCGCCAGCAGAAGCAGGGAGTGCAGCAGGCACACCGACCGTTTTACATGGTGAGAGACCCTCATGGCGTTCCTCCTATTCCGGGATGGTTCTCTGATGATGGGACCATGGTACACCCACAAGCTAAAATGAGCCTGAAATGAGGGGAAACGGAACCATCCGGCAGCCTGTCCCCTGTGTCAAGCATAGCAGACTTGCTCCCTGCTGTCCAGAGCGGCAGCGATTTTCCGGATTTGTGAAAGGCCATCCGGTGGGAAAATGAATTTGACACCGGTGCGGGAATCCGGTATTCTGAACGCATGGATACTGATTCCGGACACAAGATGAGAAAGGATGGATTATGGAAGCATTATACGGACTCCTGCTCCCGTTCTTGGGCACTTCCCTGGGCGCGGCGAGCGTGTTCTTTATGAAAAAGGCGATGTCGGACGGCCTGCAGAAGGGGCTGACGGGCTTCGCGGCAGGGGTGATGACGGCGGCGTCGGTTTGGAGCCTGCTGATCCCGGCTATTGAGCGGTCGGAGGAGCTGGGAAAGTGGTCCTTTGCACCGGCCGCCGCAGGCCTCTGGCTCGGCTTTCTGTTCCTGCTGGCGCTGGACCATATCATTCCCCATCTGCATTGGGGCAGCGCGCAGCCGGAGGGCCCCTCCAGCCGGCTGCGCCGGACCACCATGATGGTGCTGGCGGTAACGCTCCACAACATTCCGGAGGGGATGGCGGTGGGCGTGGTCTGCGCCGGATATCTGGCAGGGGACACGGAGATCACTGCTATGGGCGTGCTGGCGCTTTCCCTGGGCATCGCTGTCCAGAATTTCCCGGAGGGAGCCATCGTCTCCATGCCCCTGCGGGCGGAGGGTGAGGGGAAGCTCCGGGCCTTCGCCGGAGGCGTGCTATCCGGAGTTGTGGAGCCCATCGGCGCCCTGGTGACGATCCTAGCGGCGGAGCTGCTGGTGCCCGCCCTGCCGTATCTGCTGGGCTTTGCCGCAGGGGCCATGCTTTATGTGGTGGTGGAGGAGATGATTCCGGAGATGTCCCAGGGACGCCACTCCCACATCGGTGTGCTGGCCTTTGCCGCGGGCTTCAGTGTGATGATGGTGCTGGACGTGGCCCTGGGATGACGGTCAGGACGATTTCTGCCCGGTGTCCTTCTCCAGCTGTCCGCTGAGGCGTTCGCTCTGCGTGCCGAAATAGAAGGCGATGACGACGGAGAAGATGGTCAGGAAATCGTGGCTGGAGATACGGCCGGTGACGGCTAGGTCGGCAAATACAACGGTGAGGATCAGCGTCACAATACTTTTGACGCAGAGAAGATTGCTCAGACGTTTAATCAGAGCGGCAGGCATGGGGACCCCTCCCTGTTTCGGATGATTTTGCTCCATGATATGCGCCCTGCTCCGAAAAGACCCCGGCGGGGGAACAGGACGGGCGCCCTCCCACTAAACTGGAAGGGGAGCCCTGTGCTCCCTGAGCCTGTACAGAGGGGGGAAAACGCATTTGAGCGAACGAGAAAAGCGCGTCTGCCTGGATCCGGGGCATGACGCGGGCAATCTGGCCAACAAGAGTCCGGATGGGACCTATTATGAGCATGTATTCACCCTGGACCTGGGGAAGCGGCTGGAGAAGCTGCTCACAGACCAGGGCGTCTCCGTGACCATGACCCGTACTGGCGGCGGGGCAGTAAGCCTGGCCAGACGGTGTGAGATCGCCAACAGCATCCCGGACCTGGACCTGTTCGTCAGCCTTCACAGCAATGCCGCCGCCGGGGGCGGCTGGTCCTCCGCCAAAGGGTGGAGCGTCTATCTCTACGGCCCCGGCGGCGACCGGGAGCGGGCGGCTCAGGACATCCTGGAGCAGGTGCGGGCGGCGAGCATCGCCGTGCGATCCACGCCGATTGTGTACGATCCGGAGCTCTATGTGCTGAAGCACACAAAGGCCCCGGCCGTCCTGCTGGAAAACGGCTTCCACACCAACCGGGAGGAGGCTGCCCTGCTGGGGCAGGCCGACTACCGCCAGAAGCTGGCGGTGGCAGAGGCCAAGGGAATTCTGGAGTATTTGGGCATCCCCTGGGTGGAGACCGAAGAAGAGACGGACTACCAGGCAGAAGCCAGGGCCGCCGTGGACTGGCTGACGGAAAACGGCATCATGCAGGGAAATGCGGAGGGAGACCTGATGTTGGACCAGCCGCTGACCCGCCGACAGTTCGCCGTACTGGAGTACCGGATCGCCAAGCTGGAAGGATTTGTCTGAGCACAGGCCCCGTATGAATATGCGGGGCCTGTATTTTCTTTGGGTAAATCGACGAAATTCGACATTGTTCGGCAATTTTTTTCCAAAAGTGAATTTTTATTCGTGTTAAAAATTTGGAAGATAATGTAAAATCCTCCGTAGAAGGAGGGTTTGCTATGCAAAAATATCAAAAAAAAAAGACACATCCAGGAAAAGAGCCCCTTTTGGAGAGAGCGGAGACTGGCGGGACTTTCCCAGGAAAAGGCTGCGGAACGCCTGGGAATTTCCACACGGACACTGCAAAAGTATGAGCGGGGAAAAGCGCAGCCCAGGTTCGACATGGTTGTCCGCATGGCAGAGATTTACGGCTGTGACCTCTATGCGTTTCTCTGCTCCCGGAGGGCAGGCGGCATGACCGGCTACCGGTATGCGCCGGTGCGCGTCCGCAGCTTCCGACCAGACTGTTCTTGTGTGTATGGCATTCTGGTCCGGAAGCTGGAGGGGGAACGGACGGTGGCGCTGACCGTCATCCCCGGGCTGTCGCCGGACAAAGAGGCGGTCCACCGCTTTGCGGAGTGGTGCGGCCGGGAACAGTTGGACCCCGCCCGTCTGCCGGAGGCCATCCGGGCCGCATTCCCGGACACCGTCAAGACTCCGTGAGAGCGAGCACCCCCGCCGGAGAGTTCCCGGCGGGGGTGCTTCTGTCTCAGATTTTACAGCCGGGACGCAAAGTCGGCCATGGCCTCGGAGATCTTCAGTTGCTGAGGACAGACCGCCTCGCAGCTGCGGCAGCCGATGCAGGCGCTGGGCCACTTGTCCTGCGGCAGAGCAGAGAGGGCCATGGGGGCCAAGAAGCCGCCGCCGGTGAAGGCATGCTCGTTGTACAGCGCCAGCAGGGAGGGGATATCCAGCCCCTGAGGACAGTGGCTGACGCAGTAGTGGCAGGCGGTGCAGGGAAGGGCGGTCTTGCTGACCATGCGCTGGGCCTGGGCCAGCAGGCGGTCCATCTCCCTGCTGCTGAGGGGAACCCCCATCTGGAAAGTGGCGATGTTGGCCTTCACCTGCTCCAGGTCGGACATGCCGGAGAGAATCATGGTGACGCTGGGAATGGACTGCAGGAACCGGAAGGCCCAGGCCGGGATGGGTTCCTCGGGGCGCATGGCCCTCAGGGGGGCGGCCTCCTCGTCGGAAAGGCGGGCCAGGCGGCCGCCCCGCAGGGGCTCCATGACCCAGACGGGAATATGCCAGCTATCCAGCAGCTCCACCTTTTCGCGGCCGTTCTGGAAGGTCCAGTCGATGTAGTTCAGCTGCAGCTGACAGAACTCCATATCCTTGCCGTAGGCGTCCAGAAACCGCTTCAGCACAGGCAGGTTCCCGTGGCAGGAGAAGCCCAGGTGGCGGATACGGCCGCGCCGCTTCTGCTCCATCAGATAGTCGTGGATGCCGTACTGCGGGTCCAGATAGGCGTCGATGTTCATCTCACAGACGTTGTGGAAGAGATAGAAATCAAAATAGTCCACCCGGCACTTTTTCAGCTGCTCCTCAAAAATCTCCTGCACCTTGGGCATGTTGGACAGGTCGTAACCGGGGAACTTGTCGGCAATGTAAAATTTTTCCCGGGGATGTTTGGCCAGGGCCTTACCCAGGGCAATCTCTGAGTTGCCGTTGTGATACCCCCAGGCGGTGTCGTAGTAGTTGACGCCGTTGGCCATGGCGCAATCCACCATCTCCTCCGCGGCGGCCTCGTCCACCACGGCGTCGTTGCCGCCCACCACAGGCAGGCGCATACAGCCCATGCCCAGAGCGGACAGCTTCAGGTCCTGAAAGTCCTTGTAAATCATCACGATTTCTCCTTTTCAGATTTAGGAAGGGGATACTGCCTTCTCCGGGAGACGAGGTGCCTCCACAGTGGGGAAGTCCCCGGCCCGCCCTTGGGCGGAATCCCTCTATGAAAAGGATAGCACTTGGAGCGCACTCCAAGTCAAGAGGGGAAATCCTGCTTTTAGAAAGTCTTTTGTCCGGCTAAAGAAAAAGGCCCGCCGCCCCGTTCCGGGGCGACGGACCGGAGTCACGCCGGCTGCAGGTAGCCGGTGACGATGCCTAGCAGGGCGGACAGCAGGATGATGACGATGGGGTGGAGCTTCTTGTAGGTCAGGACCGCCATCAGGACGAAGATAGTCAGAGAGCAGACCAGGGGATACGCCGTCACCGCTGCCAATCCCTCCGGCAGGAACACCGTCTGCCCCACGGAGACCACCGCGGCGCCGATCATGCCGATCACCGCCGGACGCAGTCCGCCCATGGCGCCGCTGACGATGGCGCTGGAGCGGAAGGCGGCGTAGAACCGGGCCACCAGCAGGATGATGAGGAAGGAGGGCAGCACCACCCCCAGCGTGGCGCAGAAGGCGCCGGGCAGGCCCGCCAGCTCCGCCCCCACATAGGTGGAGACGTTCACCGCAAAGGGGCCCGGCGTACTCTCGCTGACGGCGATGAAGTTCACCAATTCTTCCGCCGTCATCCAGCCCTTGGCCTGGACATCCGCCTGGATGAGCGGCAGCATGGCATAACCGCCGCCGATGGTGAACAGGCCGATCTTGAAGAAGGTCAAAAACAGCTCCAGATACAGCATCACACAGCCCTCCTTTTCGCCATGCGGGCGGAGAGCAGCCCCACCGTCGCGCTGGCCAGGATCACCAGCACCGCATCCACGCCGCAGAAGGCCGTCAGCACAAAGGCACCCGCCATGACGGCATAGGAAACAGCGCCCTTGGGGCTCTGCCGGTACATGGACAGCAGTGCCTTCAAAAGCAGGGCCAATACGCCAGCCCGGATGCCGTTGAAGGCGTATTGGACCACCGCCAGGTCCGAGAACTGCCGCAGCACAAAGGAGACAGCGTAGATCACCAGGAAGGAGGGCAGCACCACGCCCAGCGTGGCGCAGAAGGCGCCGAGGGTGCCGCATACCTGATATCCTACGAAGGTGGCGGTGTTGATGGCAATGGGGCCCGGTGTGGACTCGGCAATGGCGACAATGTCCAGAATGTCCCGGTCCTCCAGCCAGCGGCGGCGTTCCGTCACCTCACGCTGGATCAGGGGGATCATGGCATAGCCTCCGCCAAAGGTGAAGGCGCCGATTTTGGAAAAAGTCCCGAACAGCTGACGGGCTTTGGTCAGATCTGTGGGCATGGAAACCGCTCCTTTCGCGCTCTTGGATTTCTCCCCCAGCGTACGCTTTTTCGTGACATCCATCAATCTATATGATAAAATAAAAAGCATAATAAAATAATTATGAATAGGGGGGAGTGCCGTGACACTGCGGCATCTGGAGATCTTTTCCGCCGTCTGCGCCCAGGAGAGCTTCACCAGGGCGGCGGAGCAGCTGAATATGGCACAGCCGGCGGTGAGCCTGGCCATCCGGGAGCTGGAGGTGTTTTACAACGTGCGGCTGTTCGAGCGGATGAACCGCCGGGTCTATCTGACAGAGGCAGGGCGTACGCTGCGGCAGTATGCGGACACCGTGCTGTCCCAGTTTCAGGAATCGGTGGAGGTCCTGCGGGAGAGCGGCACCCAGGGGGCCTGCCGCTTCGGCGTCCACGTGACGCTGGGCGAGACCCGCCTTGCGGGTATCCTGGCGCATCTGGCAGAGGCGCTGCCTGAGATCACGGTCCGGGCCAGTATTCACAACTCCAGGGAGACAGAGCGGATGATCCTGCAGAACGAACTGGATTTTGCCGTAGTGGACAATGTCACCGTCTCGCCCCACTACCTGGTGGAGCCCCTGTGCGGTGAGGAGCTGGCGGCAGTGTGCGCCCCCGGCTATCTGGAGGGAAAGAACTCCCTGACTCTGGCGGAGCTGGCGGAAGAGCGGCTGCTGTTGCGGGAGCGGGGCAGCGGCACCCGGAACAGTGTGGATGCCGGCCTGCAGGGAGCGGGCGCCACGGCGCAGCCGGTAGTGGAGAGCGTCAGCACCGCTGCCCTGCTGGCCTGCGCCCGGGCGGGGCTTGGGATCACGCTGCTGCCCCGGTCTCTGGTGGTGGCGGACCTGGAGCGGGGGGACCTTCGGGAGCTGGCTGTGGAGGACGGCGGGTTTCACAGGAGCTATTTCCTGGTGCGCCACCGCAGCAAGTATCTGACGGACGGCATGAAGCGGGTGATCCGAGTGCTGCGGGAACACCTGGGCGGAGAGCAGCCGTGAGGTGGAAAGACCCTGCCGAAAGACACAGCGCCTCGGCGGAATCTGGGCGGTTCCACGCAGCGTTTGTTGTGGGAGCGGGCCGGATTTGATATACTGGCCCCAGGTGATGAAGTATGGATCGGACAAAGACCGGGGCGCTAATCGCAGCGGCCCGGAAAGAACAGAACATGACCCAGAAGGAGCTGGCCGCGGCCTTGCATGTGTCGGACCGGGCGGTCTCCAAATGGGAGCGGGGAGCCGGGTTCCCGGACATCTCCCTGCTGGAGCCCCTGGCGGATGCTTTGGGGCTGGGCGTGCTGGATCTGCTGCGGGGGGAGCGGGGGACAGTGCCGGAGCCGGAGCCGACGATCCGGCAGGCCCTGGCCTTTCTGGCCCGGCAGGCAAAGGAGCGGACCCGGAGAAAGTGGAGTCAGGTGCTGGGCGGCACCTGTGCTTTGCTGATGGCGGGCTTTGTCCTCTTTGCAATTCTGGACCGGGCCGGGGTGTTCCTTCAGGAGATCTCTTTGGAAGTGCCGGCCACCGTATATAGTGCGGAAGGGGTGTCGGCCGGGGAGACGACAGTTGCCATAGATGGTTCGGTGAAAATTCTGGGAGACCGCTCTTTTGAGGGGCAGTTTGCTATCCACGAAGTGGAAACTACCTGCCGGGAGGGTGTCCATGCGAACATCCGGTGGGATGCCATGTGGACAGACGCCCAGGACATCCTGTTCTACCGGCCGGGGGATAACCTTTCTCTCGGTGTCGAGCGGATGCTGTATATCACGGAAAGCATGGAATCTTTTGGCCTTCGGCTGGAGGATGGGACCATCATTGCCACGGATGAGGCCTATGTGCCGCTGTTGATGTCCGGCTACTACTATTCCATCCGCCCGATTTTCTCCAATCAATTCTGAAACGGCCGCACAGCCGATGATTTTGCAAAAGAGCAAAAAAAGCCCGGACGCTGAACAGACGTCCGGGCTTTTAGCAGTCCCCTTTTATCCCAATTTATCGGCCAACCGCTTGGCGATCTCGTCCAAAAATTCCTCACTGTCCACACCGCGGGCCTGGAAGCCGGGCTCCACCAGCCCCAGCAGATCTTTTGTCATCACGCCGTCTTTCAGCGTCTCCAGGGAGGCATCCTCCAGCGCTTGGCCGAACTGCACCAGCTCCGGCAGACCGTCCAACTCGCCCCGCCGCTTCAAACCGCCGGACCAGGCGAAGATGGTGGCGAGGGGGTTGGTGGAGGTCTTCTCCCCCTTCAGGTACTTGTAGTAGTGCCGGGTGACAGTGCCGTGGGACGCCTCGAACTCCATGGTGCCGTCCGGAGATACCAGCACGGAGGTCATCATGGCAAGACTGCCGAAGGCGGTGGCCACCATGTCGCTCATCACGTCGCCGTCGTAGTTTTTCAGCGCCCAGATGAAGCCGCCCCTGGAGCGGATCACCCGCGCCACCGCGTCATCGATGAGCGTGTAGAAGTAGGAGAGGCCCAGTTTTTCAAACTCCGCCTTGTAGGTGGTCTCATACTCCTCCTCGAAGATCCGTTTGAACTCTCCGTCGTAGACCTTGGAGATGGTGTCCTTGGTGGAGAACCACAAGTCCTGCCGCTGATTGATGGCGTACTGGAAGCAGCTGCGGGCAAAGGCACGGATGCTCTTCTCCGTGTTGTGCTGGCCCTGCCACACGGCGGGACCGCTGACCGTCTGAACGGTGAGGGTCTTCTCCGCGCCGCTCTCGCCCTTGAAGGTGAGGGTGGCGGTGCCCGGCTCCTCGGTCACCATGTCCACAGCCTTGTACATATCGCCGTAGGCGTGGCGGGCGATGGTGATGGGCGCCTCCCAGTTCTTCACAACCGGGTGGATCATGGGCAGGACAATGGGCGCCCGGAAGGCGGTGCCGTCCAAAATCGCCCGGATGGTGCCGTTGGGGCTCTTCCACATCTCCGTCAGCTGGGGGTACTCCTCCATCCGCTGGCGGTTGGGGGTGATGGTGGCGCACTTCACCGCCACGCCCAGGCGCTTGGTGGCGTTGGCGGCGTCGATGGTCACCTGGTCCCGCGTCTCGTTCCGATGGAGCAGGCCCAGGTCATAGTACTCCGTTTTCAGGTCCACGAAGGGCAGGATCAGCTTTTCCTTGATCCAGGCCCACAGAACCCGGGTCATCTCATCGCCGTCCATCTCCACCAGGGGGGTGGTCATCTTGATTTTATCCATGGTTTCAACCTCGCCAATCATTAGAAATTTCGGAGCCCGGCGCAGCCGGACCACTTTGAATCATTTTCGCCAGGGCACCCTCCAGAGGGGCCTCTCTCGCCCCTCCGGGGCAATTCCCCTTCTGTGCCTGCCGAAAATGCTTTGACCTAGCCGCCCTGGGCGGTGCCTCCAGTGACCGATGTCACTGGGAAACAGCCAAAACGCCGCCTGTGGCGGAAAAGTGAGGCTGTTTCGAGACAGCGGCACGATTGACGGCCCAGACAGGGCCGGGAATCATAATGCTGCAACGGCAGAGGCAAATGGGGGATCTGAAGAGGGGAGGAAGTCCCCTCTTTAATTACGCTTGGCGTAATAGTTCATCAGGCATCCGTCGAGAATGATTTCCTTCTCATCGTCCGTCAGGCCTTTCACATGGAGCATCAGGTCCTCTACGGCGCCGTCCGTCCTGATGACCCTAGCCGGGATATCCTCAATGCCGTTCTCAATGGCCTGGCGGATGCCGGGGACGAACACACAGTCGCCGGGGGCGTAGTCAAAGGACGTGCCCGCGTCCAGTGTGAAGGGCAGGATTCCCCAGTTGATGCAGTTGGAGCGATACCGCTTGGTGGCGAACTCATAGCAGATGTTGGCAAAGCCCCCCAGCACCTTCTGGCAAGAGGCCGCCTGTTCCCGGGCGGAGCCGTCGCCGGGCTTGTTGGCAAAGACACAGGAGCCGAACTGAGTGGTTTTCACCAGCGCGGAGCCGTCGCCCACCTTGTCCAGAATGGCGGTGAGCTTCTCCGGGGCGTCCCCCCCCAGCCGTTCCGCCTCAATCTCCGCCACGGCCTTGGCCCGGCCCACGTAGGCAGGCTCCCGGCGGGACAGGGTGAACTCCGCCAGCCGCAGGGGGTTGGACCGGTAGGAGGAGGTCTCGCCGGAGGGGATCAGCTCGTCGGTGGTAGTGACGGGATCGTGGAGCACCGCCGCCAGCTCCACCAGCAGATTTTCCGCCAGGGGCTGCATCTTCGGCCAGTCCGTGATGTTGGGGCCCATCACCAGCTCCACGCTGGGATCCGCCTTGCCGAAGCCGTAGTACAGCCGCCGGTCATAGACGCCCTTGTCGAAGTGGTAGTCGTGGTGGACGGAGGTGTAATCGATGTCTGTGGCGGCGGTGATCCGGCCGCCGTTGGCCGCCGTGGCGGCAATGGAGCGGGCGTCCATCAGGCACACGCCGGCGAACTGGCCCTCCGCGGGCTTGGATCCCTCCCGGTTGGGGAAGTTCCGGGTGGTGTGCCGCAGGCTCAAGCCGTTGTTGGCAGGCACGTCTCCCGCGCCGAAGCAGGGGCCGCAGAAACTGGGCTTGATGACGGCGCCGGTCTCCAGCAGGTCCGCCGTGGCACCGATCTTCGTCAGCTCCAGACTGACGGGGACACTGGTGGGGTATATGTCCAGAGTGAAGGCACCGTTGCCGGTGGAGCCGCCCCGGAGGATGTCCGCCGCCTCGGTAATGTTGTCGAAGAGGCCGCCGGCGCATCCGGCGATGACACCCTGATCCGCCCAGACGCCGCCGTCACGGATTTTGTCCGTGAGCTTCACATGGGCCTTAGGATACCGCTTCTGGGCGTCCGCCTCCACAGCCGCCAGGATGTCGGCGGCGTTCTCCAGAAACTCATGGATGGTCCAGGCATTGGATGGGTGGAAGGGCAGGGCGATCATGGGCTCGACCTTGGAGAGGTCGATCTCGATGTACTTGTCGTAGTAGGCTCCGTCCGCCGGGTGCAGCTCCCGGTAATCCTCCGGCCGCTGGTGGGCGCGGTAGAAGCCCTCCGTCACGCCGTCCGTCTCCCAAATGGAGGAGAGGCAGGTGGTCTCGGTGGTCATCACGTCGATGCCATTGCGGTAGTCGATGGGGAGAGCTGCAATACCGGGGCCGCAGAACTCCAAAACGCAGTTATTGACGAAGCCGCTTGCAAAGGTGGCCTTCACCAGGGCAATGGCCACGTCGTGGGGCCCCACGCCCCGGCGGGGCGTGCCGGTGAGGTACACCAGCACCACCTTGGGATAGTTGATGTCCCAGGTGTTCTTCAGCAGTTGCTTGGCCAGCTCCGGGCCGCCCTCGCCCACGGCCATGGTGCCGAGAGCCCCGTACCGGGTATGGGAATCGGAGCCCAAGATCATGGTGCCGCCCTTCGCCATCTGCTCTCTTGCATAGGAGTGGATGACGGACTGGTTGGCAGGCACGTAGATACCGCCGTACTTTTTCGCGGCAGAGAGGCCGAAGACATGGTCATCCTCATTGATAGTGCCGCCCACGGCACACAGGCTGTTGTGGCAGTTGGTAAGCGCATAGGGGATGGGAAACTCCTTCATGCCGGAGGCCCGGGCCTGCTGGATAATGCCCACATAGGTGATGTCGTGGGACACCATGGCGTCAAAGCGGATCTGCAGGTGCTCCGGATCGCCGGAGATGTTGTGGGCCTGGAGAATGGACCAGGCCATGGTCCGTTTCCGCCCCTCCTCCGGAGAGACCGGGCCGGCAGCAGCGGGGACGCCGCCCGCCAGGAACACGCCGTTGTTATGAAGTGTGATCATATCAAGAGACCTCCTGTGTGTCACGGGGGAGCCGTGTTTCTCCCACCCAATATACCATATCACCGTCCGGATGAAAAGTCATTTTGCAGGAAAAAGCCCCGCTTCCTGCAAATTCGGAGGAGTCGCCAAGAAAACGCCCCCGGGAGAAGCGGTGCGGGGACATTTTGCAGAGCTCATGGACTCAACGGAGCGTTGCTTGCGTTCCAGCGGAATTTCGGGTATCCTGTGGGAGAGGTGAGAAGAGATGCATGACCAAGACACCGGGACGCTGCTCCGGCGCCTGCGCCTGGAGCGGGGGTGGACCCAGCGGCAGGCGGCGGAACTGCTGGGCGTCAGCGCTCAGGCCGTCAGCAAGTGGGAGCGGGGCCAGGGCTGCCCGGACGTGGGGATGCTGCCGCGCCTTGCGAAGATTTTTGGCGTCAGCGTGGAGGGAATTCTGGACGGAGACCTGCTTCCGGCGGCGCCGGATGGAGGAAATATGAAAAAAATACAGTTTTACGTGTGCCCGGACTGCGGCAACATGCTGACAGCTGCGGCGGGAGGGCAGCTTGCCTGCTGCGGCCGGCGGCTGGAGCCCCTGGAGGTCCGGTCCGCAGATCCGGATCACGCCGTAACGGTCCAGGAGGTGGAGGAGGACTGGTATGTCACCTTCCGCCACCCCATGGACAAGGGGCACTATATCCGCTTTGCCGCCTGTGTGACACCGGACCGGCTGCTGCTGGCGCGGCTGTATCCGGAACAGGGCAGCGAGTTCCGCATCCCCCAGCTGCGGGGCGGGGCGAAGCTGTACCTTTGCTGCTCCTGCCACGGGCTGTTCCAGGCGGAGCTGCCGTGAGATGCAAAAGAGAGGACCGTCTTTGACGGTCCTCTCTTTTGACAGGTCACTTCGCTCAAATGGTGGATTTGGAGGAGCTGCGGCGAGCCATGAACCACACGAACACGGCCACAGCGGCGCAGATAAGGGCACGCCAGCCCCAGCTGCCCAGACCCACCAGCAGGATCACCAGAATCAGCATGGGCAGGATGAACTGGAAGTAGATCTTGAACCTGGGGGACATCCCCAGGCCGGTGCCCTTGTTGGCTTCCGCCAGATACTTGTCAAAGCCCCAGCCCCACTTGCTGACGCAGAACAGCAGATAGATCAGGGAGCCGATGGGCAGCAGCAGATTGCTCACCAGGAAGTCCTCGATATCCAGAATCTGGCCGGTGGCGCCGCTGGGCAGGGACGCCTCGAAATACCAGAGATTGTAACCCAGCACACAGGGCATGCTGGCCAAGAGGATGAAGATTCCGCAGACGATGGTGGCTTTTTTCCGGGACCAGCCGAAGTTGTCCATGCAGCTGGCCATAATGTTCTCGAACACCGCCAGCACCGTGGTGAAGCTGGCGAAGGTCAGGAACAGGAAGAACAGGGCGCCCCACAGCCGGCCGCCGGTCATGCTGACGAACACCCGTGGCAGGGTCATAAAATCAGGGATGGTCCCTGGCCGGGTTCCAGACCAAAGCTGAAGCAGGCGGGGAAGATGATCATGCCGGACATCAAGGCCACAAAGGTGTCCAGGCAGCAGATCCGCACGGCCTCGCCGGGCAGGCGGTTGGCGTCGGACATATAGCTGCCGAAGATTTCCATGGCGGCGATGCCCAGGCTCAGGGTAAAGAAGGACTGGTTCATGGCGGCCACGATCACATTGCCGATGCCGACCTCCGCGGCCCGCTCAAAGTCCGGCACCAGATAGAATTTCACGCCCTCCATAGCGCCGTCCAGAGTCAGGCTGTTGATGGCCAGAATGACGATCAGTGCCAGCAGGCAGATCATCATCCACTTGCTGATCCGCTCCAGCCCCTTCTGCAGACCGAAGCTGCACACGATGAAGCCCGCCAGCACGATGATTACCATATAGAGCGTCATCTCGCCGGGATTGGCCAGCATATCGGTCCAGACTGTGTCTACATCAGAGGGCTGCATGCCGCTGAAGGTGCCGGAGGCGAACTTGAAGCAGTAACCCAGCATCCAGCCGGAGACCGTGGTGTAGTACATCATCAGCAGGCAGCACCCGATTACGCACAGCCAGCCGTGGATGTGCCAGCGGCTGCCCTTGGGCTCCAGGGCCTTGTAGCCCAGCACGGCGCTCTTGCGGCTGGCACGGCCCACCGCCAGCTCCATGGTCAGAATGGGAACCCCCATGATGACCAGGGAGATGATGTAGAACAACACGAATACGCCGCCGCCGTTGACACCGGTGACGTAGGGGAATTTCCACACATTGCCGATGCCGATGGCGCAGCCGGCGCTTACCAGAATGAATCCCAGCCGGGATCGGAAATTTTCGCGACTCAAACTTCTCTCTCCTTCTCTTTTTCACATTCGCCGAAAAATTCGGCGGACAGACATTCCATATCTTAAACCGGATGAAAAGAGAAGTCAACATTCTTTTCCCCCGGGGGAAGGTCTTGCGGCCCGGCGCGGCGTCTGCTATGATGATAAAAAGGAGGAGATCATAATGAACATCCTGATCGTTGTGGATATGCAGAACGACTTTGTGTCCGGCGCTCTGGGGACACCGGAGGCGCGGCGGATCGTGCCTGCTGCGGCGGAGCGGGTGGCCGCAGGCATCCGCCGGGGGGAGCGGATTTTCTTCACCCGGGACACCCATGGGGCGGACTATCTCCATACCCGGGAGGGGCGGAACCTGCCTGTACCCCACTGCATCCGGGGGACCGAGGGCTGGGAGATCGTCGAGCAGCTCCGGCCTGCCAGCGCAGGACAGGCCATTCTGGACAAGCCCTCCTTCGGCAGCGCGGAGCTGGGGCGTCTGCTGGCGGAGGAGAATGAAAAGGAACTCATTGAAAAGGTGACGCTGATCGGCCTCTGCACCGACATCTGCGTGATTTCCAACGCCTTGCTGGTGAAGGCGTTCCTGCCGGAGGCAGAGGTAGCGGTGGATGCCGCCTGCTGCGCAGGTGTCACCCCGGAGAGCCATCGGACCGCGCTTGCGGCCATGAAGAGCTGCCAGATCACCGTGGAACAAGAGGCGTTGCCCTTGTAATGATTTCAACGGAATTTGTGGCTGTTTTGCGATGATTTCCCGGATTTTTTGCGGTTTGCTGAGAAAAAGGGGGGGGATCGTATGCGTAGATGCCGATTCGCCTGCGTCGGGGCGCTGCTACTGGCCCTGCTGCTGACCGGCTGCGGCAAGGCGGGAACGGCACCGGAGGACGGCGGGGCCGATTTTTCGGAGACGGAACAGGTGGAGACACCGGAGGCCGCCGACGCCCTGACGGTGAAGGAGATCGCCCAGGTGAACGAGGCCTTCGCGCCTTTTAAGGAGCGGGAGAACGTCTCATACGTCAATTCCGTCTGCAGCTTCTTCACCTCTTACTATGAGCGGCCGGAGGACCTGGACCTGGTGGAGTTTCTGCGCTACATGGGGATCGGGGGCACGGTGGAGGACGAGGCTGAGTTCCAGGCCCTGAAGGGGGCCGGGGGCTGGCCCTTCCAGGGGGTGGACTCCCTGGACCGGATGCCGGTGCCCATCCACCGGTACCGGCGGACGGAGCTGGACGCGTACCTGGAGGAGCACGCCGACATCACCACGGCAGACCTGACGAATGTGCCGGAGAGCTCCGGGGAGCTGGTGTACTTGCCGGAGACCGACGCCTTCTACAACTTCACCAGCGACGCCGGCCCCGGCATGTTCATCTGCGAGGCCGGCCGGTGGGAGGGGAAGCTGCTAGTCCTCACTGGAGGAGGCAAAGAGCTGACACTGGAGGCGGCGGAGGACGGCCGGTATCTCTTCCGGTCCTTCCTGCCCTTGGAAGAGGCGGAGATATGACGGAAAAGGGACAGCAAAGGGCCCGCGGCGTACACCGCGGGTCTTTTCCTGCTTTGATTTTAGTCAATGCTGATCTGCCGGCTGGAGGAAACCTCCACTGTCTTCTTGGGCAGCTTCAGTGTCAGCACACCGCTGTCGTAGGAGGCAGTAATACCCTCCGCCCGGATGCCGGAGACGTCGAAGCTCCGGCTGTACGCGCCGTAGGAACGCTCACAGCACACGTACTTGCCCTTTTTCTCCTGCTCTTCATGTTCGGAGTGACGTTGGGCCTGGATGGTGAGGGTGTCGCCGTCCAGCTGCAGCTGGATGTCCTCCTTCTTGAAGCCGGGCAGGTCGGCCTTCAGCTCGTAGTAGTCGCCTTCATCGGTGATGTCGGTTTTGAACTCCGCCAGACCGCGGCCGGAGAAGAAGTCGTTGTTGAAAAGGCGACGCTCCATCTCCTCCATCTCGGAGAAGGGATTCCAGGTGCTCATAGAATTTCTGCGGTAAGGTCTCATTTCAAACATAATCAATTCCTCCTATCAAATCCTGATGATCCGTAGTTGGGACCGACGGCAGATGGATCATGGAGGGTGATGCCGCCGGGCGGAACAGGTGCCTTTCAAAGACCTTCTGTTCTTCTTTTCAAGTATTATGATAGGATGGAAAATCGGATATTGTGTGTCATTTATTTGAACGATCTGCGAATTTTAGCACTCTGGTATCGAGAGTGCTAATTTTGCGCATTCATAAAAGCACATAGAAGATCCCGCCCAGCATGATAAACAGGCTTAGCCCGGCGCCCAGACCGGGGAAATACTCGTTTCCATCGCCGGAGACGACTTTCTTGATGGCGTCGATCAGAAAGATCACAAAGGTGAAGGGGGCAAAAATGCACAGGAAAAAGCATGCCCCCAGAAGAAATTCCAGCATATTCGCTCTCCTCACACGTAGCTCTGCGTGGTGACATCGAACACGCCGCGGGTGGTGATCCGCAGGGAGGGGATTACCGGCAGGGCCATGAAGCTCAGGGTCATGAAGGGGTCAATGCCCGGATTGACGCCCAGCTCGTGGGCCTTTGCCTTGGCGAATTCCAGCTTTTCGTTGACAGATGTCAGGGACTCATCGCTCATGATGCCTGCGATGGCCAGAGGGACTTCTGCCACCGGCTTGCCCTGGTCCCAGACTACGATGCCGCCGTTCAGCTCCACCACCCGGTTGGCTGCGGCGGCGCAGTCGTCCTCGCTGGTGCCCACCACGATAATGTTGTGGGAGTCGTGGGAGACGGATGTGGCCACAGCGCCGGATTTCAGACCGTAGCCCTGGAGAAAGCCGATGCCGATATGATGGGTGTTCTTGTGGCGCTCCACCACGGCAATCTTCAGCACGTCATACTCCACGTCGATCCGGTCGGAGTAGCCGGCGTCCACCGTGGTGATCTCCCCGTTCACCATGCCGATGATGCCCCGGGGCCGGGCATCCGTAAAGTCCTCCGCCGTCAGGTGCTCCACATGGAAGGTGCTGTGGGCCCGTTCGGTGAGATAGGGGTCGATGGCCGGGGCGGGGAAGTCCTTCACCACGCCGTGGTCCACCATCAGCTCGCCCTTCTTGAAGACTCTCTCGATGTTGAAGTCCTGGAAGTTGTCGATGATGACGAAGTCCCCCAGGTAGCCCGGGGCGATGGCGCCCCGGTTGTTCAGCAGGAAGTACCGGGCGGCGTTGTGGCAGGCCACCTTCACGGCGGTGATAGGATCCACCCCCAGGCCGATGGCCCGCTTGACGATGTAGTCGATATGGCCCTTCTCCAGCAGGTCGTTGGGGTGCTTGTCGTCGGTGCAGAACATGCATCGCTCGGAGTATTTGTCGCACAGCAGGGGGGCAAGGGCGTCCAGGTTCCGGGCGGCAGTGCCCTCCCGGATCATGATAAACTGCCCCCGCTCCAGCTTGGCGATGGCGTCGTTCAGGTCGTGGCACTCGTGGTCGGAATAGACGCCGGCGGCGATGTAGGCGTTCAGGTCGTTGCCCACCAGATCCGGCGCGTGGCCGTCGATCTTCTTGTGGTGGGCCTGGGCGGCCACGATCTTCTCCACCGGCTGGTCGTCCCCGGCGATGATGCCTACGAAATTCATCATCTCCGCCAGTCCCTGGACCCGGGGGTGGTCATAGAAGGAGTCGATGGCCCGGTAGTCCAGGGACGCGCCGGACTCGTCCAGGGGCGTGGCCGGTACACAGGAGGGCAGCATAAACCGCACGTCCACCGGCAGGCCCTCCGTGGCCTGGAGCATGTACTCGATGCCGTCGGTACCCATGACGTTTGCGATCTCATGGGGGTCGGTGATGACGGTGGTGGTGCCGTGGGGCAGCACGGCCTTCACGAACTCCTTGGGAGAGACCAGGGAGCTCTCCAGATGGATGTGGGCATCCAGAAAGCCGGGCAGGACGATTTTACCCGTGCAGTCCTCCTCTACCGTGCCGGAGTATTGGCCCATGCCCACGATCAGCCCCTCTGCCACGGCGATGTCCGCATGACAGAGCTCGTTGGAGAAGACGTTGACATAGGTGGCGTTCTTCAGCACCAGGTCCGACGGCTCCCGCCCGGCGGCGGCGTTGATGATGCGGCGCTTTTTCAGCAGCTTCCGGTTGATCTTGCCAGCGTAGCTCTCAGACATAGAACCACTCCTTTTATTTAGATTTTAAGCCATTATCCAGACTTATAGAAAATATAAATCAGGATAATGGCATCTGGTTAAGGAGAGTATACGCCCAAATCCGGTATTTGTCCACAGAAAACGGAAGAAAATTTTTGCGCGGCAGCAGTCGCGGATGCAACTGCATAAAATGGCGGCTTCTGGTAAACTTATTCCATCAAGAGAAACATGCGGGATGTCCGGCGGCGGATCCGCCAGAAAGGAAATCAATATGGACAACAAGGCATATCAGAAGATGGACTACGCCCTTTGTCTGCTCTCTGCGGCAGCGGACGGCAAGCGCCACGGCTGCATCGTCAACTCCTTCCACCAGGTGACCTCTTCCTTCCCGCCCAAGTTCACCGTGGCGGTGAACAAGGACCACGAGACCTGCAAGGCCATTCAGGCGGCGGGGAGCTTCTCCGTTACCCTGTTGGGTGCGGACGCGCCGGGGGAGATCATCGACCTGTTCGGCTACAAGTCCGGCCGGGTGACGGACAAGTTCGCCGGCCGGGCGGCGGAGACCGACAGCAACGGCAATCCATACCTGAAGGAGCACATGGTCTCCCGCATCGCATGCAAGGTGGTGGACCAGATGGAGATCGGCAGCTTCCTCCTTTTCGTGGGCCAGGCCACAGAGGCGGAGGTGTTGGGAGACGGGAGGGTGCTGACCCTCCAGGCCTATACGGACCGGGGCAAGGCCACGCCGCCCACTGCCACCGTGTACCGCACGGTAGAGATCAACGGCTACCGCTGCACTGTCTGCGGTTATGTCTATGAGGGAGAATCCCTGCCGCCGGATTTCCGCTGCCCCTTGTGTCACGCCCCGGCGGAGAAATTTGTGAAGATCGAGAAATAAAGGACAAGCCCCGCGCCGGGACGGTGCGGGGCTTGCTTTTTGGATAGGCTGTATGGTACAGTGGGAAAAAGGAGGCGGCGGATATGAAAATACTTGCCTGCGGGCTTCTTTCGGCCATGCTGCTGGCCGGTACAGCGGCGGCGCTGGAGTCAATCAGCCAGCCCATTGCCACCAGCGGATACACTTACTATGCCATCCGAGCGGACGGCGCCCTGCTGGCCTGGGGAGACAGCTTCCACGGCGCGGTGGGCCCCACGGACCAGGACCCGCTGCCCTGGGAGGAGGCCAATGTCCTGCTGGAGAATGCCCGGTATGTGGACGCGGGGTTTATCACGGCCGCCGCCATTGACGAGGATGGGACCCTCTGGGGCTGGGGCGGCCACGCGGGCCGGACCTTCGGCGAGGAGGAGCCGTACCGGCTGCTGGAGGACGTGGTGTCCGTGTCAGTCGGGGAGACGGAATGTTCTGCCCTGTGCGCTGACGGGACGGTGTGGACCTGGGGCGCCCGGTCCGGAGTGTCCCTGGAGGAACATCAGGATGATCCCTACTATCCGCCTACCCAGGTACTGGACCAGGTGGTTCAGCTGTTTGGGGATTTGGCGGTGAAGGAGGATGGGACGCTGGTGCGGGTCTGGTTTGACGGGGATACCTGTACCGCGGCACCTTTGATGGAACATGTGGCCGCTGTGGGCAGTCTGTACTGCGGAATTCAGGACCCTGCCATGCTGGTCCAGGGGCAGGATGGCAGTCTCTGGCGTGTGCCCTGGGAGAATAATCTGTCGGATACAGTCCAGTGGCAGTCCCTGGGCCAGCCGGAAAAACTGCTGGAGGATGTGGTGCAGTTCACCAGATGTACCGCTGTGACGGCGGACGGAACTCTCTGGGCCTGGGGCAGCGACCGCCCGGCCATGCTGCGGGACGGTCTGGTGGACCCGGAGGACCCCTATGACACGGAGGCCTGTGACGGCATTGTGCGGATCACGAACGGTGTGGTTTGTGCCGTCCCCTGTAGCGACCGGACCCTGGCGGTTTTGGCGGACGGCTCCCTGTGGCAGTTCCCCAGCGCCGGGTTTCTCCCGGAGTGGGAGACGTCACCGGACCGGAGCCCCGCTGCGCCGGAAAAGCTGCTGGACCAGGTCCGGATGCCCTCCCCGTCCCCGGCCTGGGCAGCGGATGCCCCGCCGCCTGCTGTGTTGAAATCGGCCTCCCTTGAAGCTTGGGAGGCACGGCAGGCCGATGCGGCTGATGCGGAGATGGGACCAGATTCGCTGCCCGTTCAGGAAGAGTCCCCTGCTGAACGCACAGGGGGTCAGGAGATCCTGGAGCTGGGAGTCCTCGCGGCCTCCCTCCCGGGGCTGCTTCTGGCGGCCTGGATACGGGGCCGAAAGAAGTGAACGATGCCAAAGACGCGCCTGTGGAACTTCCACAGGCGCGTCTTTGTGATGATCCCTCCAGAGGACGGATTTCCAGATAGTAGTGAGGCTCCGCCAGATCCAGCGATACCTGGGTAACACCGTTTTCCAGATCAAAGCCCAGGTTCTGCCGGACGATCTCAATGGTATCCGTGTTCACCAGGGCGGCGGTCTGGTCGGTGAGCTCCAGCGTGGATCCCAGGGCCGTCACCAGATCATAGCCCTGGAGGCCCACGTTCTCCGAACCAGAGCAGCCGTAGTCATAGCTGGGTGCCTTCCAAAAAGCAGCCGCCACAGTAACACTGCCGCCTGCCGGGACGGTGACGGGGAAGGACAGGTACAGCACCCGCTCCTGGGACAGGGCTTCCATCAGGATCTCATCCAGTCGGCCGTCGCTGTACCGGTCCTTGGGGGTGGCGGAGAAGAGGCCGTACTGCTCCAGCAGCTGCCACACCAATCCCTGGTACTGCGCCTGAGAGAGATACCGGAAGGGGCTTTCCTGCCCGCGGCCCAGGCTGAACTGCTCAAATTCCACCTGATAAGCCCGGCACAGCAGGTCCAGCACATCGGCCAAGGTGGTCTCCCGGCGGGTGACGGTGCAGGACACCCCATCGATCTCCTGGTCACAGCCGCCGTCGGCGTACCCCTGGAGGACATAATCGCCAATGTCATCACCCAGGACGATCAGGATTTTTGTTTCCGTCTCTCTCCGGACACCATCGGGAACGAAGTAGCTGTACTGGCACCAGCCCCGGTCCGCATCCCAACTCATGCCGTTGAAGCCGTAGGAGAGGACTGTGGTGGCCTCTGGGTCGGTAGTGAAGGTCACCGCCTGGGTAGCGGCGTTGTATTCCTCATGGGGCGCGGCGAAATCCGTGAACTGATATACAGTCACCGGGACCTCCGGGGCAGCAGTTTCCTCCATCGCCCGGGACAGGTATTCTCCGTCTGCCAGAAGTGCCTGATAATCGGCCCATTCGTCCGGCGGGGCCAGGTTCCAGGTGGAGCCGTCCGGCTCCCCGGCGTCCTGAAAGCCTCCGGCGTAGCCGCCGGAGAGCACAGAGAAACCGGTCCCCCCGCTATCCACGGTGACAGCGGCGTTCAGCTCGGGAAAGTCCAGCCAGCTGGTGGAGACGGGGTAGAGGGCGTTGACCGTCACACTGCCGTCAGCAGGATTGGTCAGCGTGTAGCTGTCTGTCACCTGGGCCCCCCACTGTCGGGGGGATCCATCCTCATAGGAGCCGGGGGCAAAATCCCAGGTGACGGTCCGCCCTGCGGTCAGGCGGGTGTTCGTTTCCGCCGTGGTCAGCGGAAAGACCGGCCCGGCGTAGGACAGGAAGGTAGTGCCCGGACTGTGGCCGTCACCGCCGGAATCTCCACCGGCCAGCGCGGCATCTCCGGGGCTGCCGGTGCCCGCTCCCGGATTCGATTGCCACAGTCCCCACGCCCCGGCGCAGATCACCGCGAGACATGCGGCCGCGGCCAAAAGCCGAACCCATGAGGGCCGCCGCTGTACAGCGGCGGGGGAGGAGGCGGACACCGCCTCCTCTATGAGGCTTTCGTCCACCAGACCCAGGATTTGAAACAACCGCTCCGCTTTCACAAAAACACCTCCTCCTGTTCCAGATAGGTCCGCAGGGCCTTCCGGGTGCGGAAGAGAGAGGACTTGACCTTCCCCTCTCCGCAGTTCATTCCGGCGGCAATATCCGCCACACTCTGCCCGTACCAGTACCGCCGCAGGAAGATGATGCGGCTCTCCGGACTCTGCCGCCGCAGAAACGCGCTGATGAGCGACGCGATTTCCTGGTCCTCCATCGTCTTCTCGGTTCCGTGGGGCTCCGGCACACAGTCATCCAGCTCCCCCAACAGCACCTCCATGCCGTCCCCGCCCCGTTTGGCGGTGCGGCTCTGCTTCCAGCGGTCCAGAGAGAGGTTGCGGACGATGCGCCCCAGCCAGGCCCGGAAGGCGGAGGGGCGGGCCGGAGGAATGGCGTTCCAGGTGCGCAGATACGTGTCGTTGACGCACTCCTCCGCGTCGCTGTGACTGCGGAGGATGTTCCAGGCGATCCCCGCCAGGAAGCCGCCGTATTTGCCGTGGGTCTCGTCAATAGCCCGCTGATCCCGCTGCCAGTACAGGTCGATGATCTCCGTGTCCTCCATGTTATCCTCCTTGTATTATAGAGTAGTAGTCATTAAGGCCCCTCTCCAAGGGCTGTGCTACACTGTAAGGGATGCTGTGGAT
>ENA-UESI01000025-UESI01000025.1-human-gut-metagenome-genome-assembly--contig:-NODE-25-length-106753-cov-6.950326_pt1 | contig 106753 bp, 84 predicted proteins | sample MGYA00243005_ERZ508006 | MGnify/ENA primary metagenome ERZ508006 (study PRJEB26167, sample SAMN06115436) | human gut metagenome | host: Homo sapiens | place: China:Shandong | collected 2015-06-10... | reverse complement strand
CGCCACTTCAACCAAAACCCTTGTAACTCAATTCTATCACTATATCTTTCCGCATTTCACTTTTTTGTAGTAACTTTGCACTACCAAACTGAAAAACCGTAACTCCATGACACAGAAAATATCGCACGCCTGCCTGGGAACCTGCTCGCGGCAAATCGACATCGAGATCGAAGACGGCATCGTCCGCAACGTCGTATTTACGGGCGGCTGCCACGGCAACCAGCAGGGAATCGCAGCGCTCGTACGCGGGATGAAGGCCGCGGAAGCCGTCGCACGGCTCGAAGGCATCGACTGCCGCGGACGCGGGACCTCGTGTCCCGATCAGTTGGCAAAAGCGCTGAAAAAGACTTTATAAAAGACGGCCGCCGAATCGGGTACGGATTTTGTGCTCGATCCAGCGTCCTAAATTGCAAAACTATGTATTTCTTATGGTATCTGCTGATCGGTCTGGCGGCCGGATGGATCGCCAACCTGATCGTCAAAGGCGGGGGCTCGGGGCTTTTCGTCAACCTGATCGTCGGACTCATCGGCGGCGTGCTGGGCGGCTGGCTCTTCTCGTTTTTCGGATGGGTTCCCGTCGGTACGCTGGCCAGCCTGGCGACAGCCGTCATCGGCTCGATCATCCTGTTATGGATCGCAGCGCTCATCTCCCACCGCAAGATTCGTTAAACCAACAACCTATGAAAAACCAGAAAATCGACCAGGCGGCCGATCAGGCCAAAGAGACGATGGAGTTTTTCGGCGAAAAACTCGACGATGCGACACAGTGCGCGGCGGAAGCCGAAGACAAACTGAAAGAAGATGTGCTCCGCGCCGCGGACAAGGCCGAAGAAGCCGTTACGGCCGCTGCCGACCGGGTGCGCGAAAAGGTGCGCAACTAGTCCGGCGACATGTCCTATTCAACAAAAAAAGGTGGTTATACAACCACCTTTTTTTGTTGAGCTGCCGGGATTCGAACCCAGAACGACAGAACCAAAATCTGCTGTGTTACCATTACACCACAGCTCAAACATTCGCTCGAAAGCGAGTGCAAAGATAAACAAAAAATCGCAAAAACCAATCCGAGACACAAAAAATGCCCCATCCGACAGCCGCGATGCCCGGTAATTTATTAACTTTGCGGCTAACGGACTTTCTAAGAAACATATAAATATGATAGCTACAATGATTCTACTCTTCGTGGTGGGTTATCTCTTCATCGCGTTGGAGCACAAAACCAGGATCGACAAATCGGCCATCGCCCTGTTGATGGCCGGAGCGATCTGGACGGTTTTCAGCCTGCTGGGCAACGATCCCAAAATCCAGTCCGAACTGGTGGAGCAGCTCGGCGACACCTGCGAAATCCTCGTTTTCCTGATCGGGGCCATGACCATCGTGGACCTGATAGACAGTTACGGCGGGTTCAACGTCATCACCGACCATATTACCACGCGCAACAAGCGCAAGCTGATGTGGCTGCTGGCGATCATCACCTTTTTCATGTCGGCCGCCCTGGACAACATGACCACCACGATCATCATGGTCATGCTGCTGCGACGGCTGATCGCCAACAAGAAGGAGCGGTGGATTTTCGCCAGCGTGATCGTCATCGCGGCTAACAGCGGCGGCGCATGGTCGCCCATCGGCGACGTGACGACCATCATGCTGTGGATGCGCGGCAACGTCTCGGCGGCAAATCTGGTCGCCAACCTCTTCCTGCCGTGTCTCGTGTCGGTCGTCATCCCCACGGCCATCGCCTGCCGCTACATCCACAACACGGAAGCCGCACCGGTCAGCTCCAAGGCCCTTGCGACGGGATGCCCCGAGTGTATCGGTCCGCGCCTGCGCAAATTCATGCTCGTCACGGGCGTGCTGAGCCTCTTGTTCGTCCCCGTATTCAAGAGCCTGACGGGCCTGCCGCCCTACATGGGCATGATGGTGTCGCTGGGATTCATGTGGGTGCTGTCCGAAATCATCTACGACCGCAAGCGCAGCATCCGCAACATGGAGGCGTCGATCCAGCCGCGTGTTTCCAAGACCCTGAAGCACATCGACATGCCGACAATCCTCTTCTTCCTCGGCATCCTGATGGCCGTAGCCGCCCTGCAAACGGGCGGCGTGCTGACCGACATGGCCGACTGGCTGGACAAGACCGTACACGAAGTCTTCACCATCGCGGGCGCCATCGGCCTGCTCTCGTCCGTGGTGGACAACGTGCCGCTGGTTGCGGCCTGCATGGGTATGTACCCGGTAGCGGACGCCGCTGCCGTGGCGGCGAGCGTCGATCCGGCATTCGCACAATATTTCGTGGAGGACGGCCTGTTCTGGCATCTGCTGACCTTCTGCGCCGGCGTGGGCGGCAGCCTGCTGATCATCGGCTCGGCGGCGGGCGTCGTGGCGATGGGACTCGAAAAGATCAATTTCGGCTGGTATTTCCGGAAAATAAGCCTCCTGGCCCTGGCCGGCTATGTGGCCGGCATCGCGGTCATCTGGCTCGAACACATGCTGATCGGCCTCTGATAAAAAAAGCTCCTCGTTGCGAGGAGCTTTTTTCTTATTCCAATTTGGCCATGAATTTTTCGCGGTCGACGATGTAGCGGATGTGAATGCCTTCGCCGATTATTCCCCCGGCATCGCGGGCTCCCACGTTGAAGGTCAGTTTGCGCCCCTCGATCTCGGTCAGCACGGCCGTCGCCGTGATTTCGGCCCCCGGCCCCGAGGGTTTGATATGCGTGACGTTCATCTCGGCGCCGACGGTGGTCGACCCTTCGGGCAGCGCGGAAGCCACAGCCGTCATGGCGGCATTTTCCATCAGCGCCACCATCGCGGGAGTGGCGAAAACGGCAAGGTCGCCCGAACCCATCGCGGCGGCCGTATTACCGGCAGCGACGGTTGCGGCGCTGCGGGCGGAAAGTCCTTTTTCAAGCATAATATTATTCGTTTGCAATTCGTTTATTCGGTTGAATCGTTATCTTTGCCGCATAGGCTGTGCAAACCGGATGCAAAACCCCGCAGGGCCGCCCCGGACATAGTTGCAAAGGTAACAAAATTTCACAGACATTGAAAAAGTGGCTCTTCCTGCTCATCGTACTCGTCGCGGCGCTTCCCGAAGCGCAGGCGCAGGGCGGCCGTGGCTTCTGGCATCAGGAGTGGACGGTCGAGAAGGGCGATTCCATTCCGCTGGTCCACATACTGCCGGTATACGTTTTCAGCCGTCCGGTCGACCTGCGACGCTACCGCCGGCTGGTGGACGCCGTGAAGAAGGTCTACCCCATTGCCAAAATCGCCAAAGCCAAGATGGCGACGATGGAGGAGGAGCTGTGCCGCCTGCCGACCAAAAAGGCCCAGAAGGAGTATATCAAGCAAATCTACCAGGAGATCAAGGACGAATATACGCCTGTCCTGAAGCACATGACCCGCACGCAGGGCCGCGTGCTACTGAAACTCATCGACCGCGAAACGGAATACACCGCCTACGAAGTGCTCCGGGAGTTCCGCGGCGGCTTCGTGGCGGGATTCTGGCAGGGAATTTCGAAAATTTTCGGCCAGAACCTCAAATCGGAATACGACAAGGACGGCGAAGACAGGATGATCGAGCAGATCATCATCTACTACGAGGCCGGACTGATCCGGTAAAAATCCCTAAAAATTGAACGACAGGCCCACGCCCAGTCCCATGTAGGAACGCGAAGGACAAAACTCCCCGGCGCGGAAATTGTCGGTCAGGTAGCAATGGTAGGTGAAGTCGCCGAAGAGGTTGAAACGCCAGATCGGAATAATCAGCCGCGCCCCTACGTCGAACGTACACGAGAAACGCTGCCGGACGGTATAGGGCCACCACGAAGGGTCGGTCGTCGAATAGCCTTCGGTCGTAAACGGCCCGCACATCAGTCCCGGGGTGAAACCCGCGTGAACCTCGAATGCCGAAGGCAGAATCGAGAGCAACGCATTGAGGAAATAACTGCCGTCCGCCGACCTGTCGTCGGGGTAATATTCGTGGTTATAGTAATATCCCCGGTCTTCGAGCGCATATCCCGTCGCACGAAAGTGCCTGGTCCGCCAGGTGAATTGCAGCGGCACGGAGAAATAGTCGTTGGCGTCCTCGTCGATAAAGACGTTCAGCCCCGTCCTGAAACCGATGTTGTAAAAATTATAACGGGCATAGTCGATCGAAAAAGCCTGCAACTCGGGTCCCCGCCCGTCGCCCACATAGATTTGCGCCCCGTAGCGCATGCCCAGTTCATTGTCGAACGTCTTTGGGGGCGGCGGCATCTCGTGCTCACCGGGATAGACGAGGGTTTGCGCTGCGGCTGTCCCGGTCGCGGCAGCCAGCAGCAGGAAGACAAGGAGTCTCTTCATTGCATGTAATTCGGTTAGGTCCGGCGTCAAAGGTATAAAAAAGCGCACAACGTCGGTACATGGGGCAATTTTTAATTCACGAAGCTTTATTTTTTCATTCTGTTTGCCTATCTTTGCCGGGAATTAATCCCGGCTCAGACGGACGGCGCCCGGCAAGGTCAGAAAAACCGGCCGCAGCATCCCGGCCTGTACGGTCTCTGCGGGCAAAATTTCACAGTATATGTTTGAAAATTTAACAGATAAACTCGAACGGTCGTTTAAAATCCTCAAAGGCGAGGGCCGCATCACCGAAATCAACGTCGCGGAGACACTCAAGGAGATTCGCCGCGCACTGATCGACGCCGATGTCAACTACAAGGTAGCCAAGACTTTCACCGACGAGGTGAAGCAGAAGGCCCTGGGCCAGGACGTGCTGAAAGCCGTCAAACCGGGTCAGATGATGACCAAGATCGTACGCGACGCGCTGGCCGAACTGATGGGCGGCACGGCCACGGACATCCGGCTGGAGGGTACTCCGGCGGTAATCCTGATCGCGGGTCTCCAGGGTTCGGGTAAGACGACTTTCTCGGGCAAACTAGCCTCGTTGCTCAAGAGCAAGAAAGGCCGCCAGGTGCTGCTCGTAGCGGGCGACGTTTACCGTCCTGCGGCCATCGACCAGTTGAAGGTGCTCGGCGGGCAGATCGGCGTAGAAGTCTACACCGAAGAGGGGAACAAAAACCCCGTGCAGATCGCTGAAAACGGTATCAAATACGCCCGGCAGAAGAATTACAACGTAGTGATCGTCGACACCGCGGGCCGTCTGGCCGTGGACGAGACGATGATGCAGGAGATCACGGCGATCAAGGCCGCCGTGAAGCCTTCGGAGACGCTCTTCGTCGTGGACGCCATGACGGGCCAGGACGCCGTGAACACCGCCAAGGAGTTCAACGACCGCCTCGACTTCGACGGCGTGGTCCTCACCAAGCTCGACGGCGACACCCGCGGCGGTGCGGCCATTTCGATCCGTTCGGTAGTCAACAAACCGCTCAAGTTCATTTCAAGCGGCGAGAAGATGGACGCTTTGCAGGTGTTCCACCCCGAGCGTATGGCCGACCGAATCCTGGGCATGGGCGACGTGGTGTCGCTCGTGGAACGCGCCCAGGAGCAGTTCGACGAGGAAGAGGCCCGGAAGCTGAAGAAAAAACTGGTGAAGAACCAGTTCAATTTCAACGACTTCATTTCGCAGATTCAGCAGATCAAGAAGATGGGTAACCTCAAGGACCTTGCTTCGATGCTCCCGGGCATGGGCAAGATGCTCAAGAACGTGGATATTCCGGACGATGTCTTCAAGCAGACCGAGGCGATCATCTCGTCGATGACCCCTTCGGAGCGCGAACACCCCGAGATCATCAACGCCCGCCGCCGCGAACGCATCGCCAAGGGTTCGGGTACGACGATGGCCGACGTGAACCGACTGATGAAGCAGTTCGACGACACGCGCAAGATGATGAAAGCCGTGGCAGGCGGCGGCATGAAGATGCCCAAGATGCCGGGCGGCATGATGCGCCGGTAAACCCGATCACACAAAAATCCCCGGAACCTCGTTCCGGGGATTTTTTTACTCGGGCCAGCCGTTGCGGCGGACCTTTGCGGGGTCCCACTTCTGCTTGGGAGCGGGATTTTCGGCCGGATAACCGATCGGTATCACGTTGAGCGGCACGACGTGGCGGGGAAGCCCCAGCACGTTGCGAACGGCACGCACGCGATCCTCGTAGGAATACACGCCCGTCCAGACAGCCCCCAGCCCGACGGCATGGGCCGCCAGCAGCAGGTTCTCCGAAGCGGCCGCCGCATCCTGCACCCACCACCCGGCATTGGTCGCACCCTGCGACTCGGTCAGCACGCCGCACACCACGACCGCCATCGGAGCCGCAGCGGCGCTCTGCGCATAAGGCAGCGAGTCGGCCAGTTGCCGCAGCAAGTCCTTGTCATCCACCACGATAAAGGCCCACGGCTGGCGGTTGCGGGCCGAAGGGGCCGACATCGCGGCGCGCAGCAACAGTTCGACCGTGTCGGCGCCCACCGGGCGGTCCTGGTAGGCACGGATGCTGGTGCGCGCGGAAATGGCATCCAGCACCGCCTGTCCGGCATTGGAAGAGCTTCCGCCGCAGGAGACAATCAGCAGGATCGTCAGGACGATCCCGGAGACCATGTTGAAAATTTTCGGCATATTCATAAATTCGGTATTGCGGTTACGGCAAATATAACGGAAAAATTTCCGAAATGAAACCCCGGCGGTCCAAACGGCAAATTTACGGGGCAAATAATCGTTCCCGCGTTTGCAGGGGTCTGTTTTTATCGTTACCTTTGCACGTAATAGCTAAAAAACGCCCCTGACACAACATCAACTATGCATAAATCGGGCTTCGTAAATATCATCGGCAACCCCAACGTGGGTAAATCGACGCTGATGAACGCATTGGTCGGCGAAAAACTCTCGATCATCACCTCGAAGGCGCAGACCACGCGCCACCGCATCATGGGCATCGTCTCGGGCGAAGATTTCCAGATCGTCTATTCCGATACGCCCGGCATCCTGAAACCTTCGTACAAACTCCAGGAGTCGATGATGAAATTCGTGACGGGCGCCGTGACCGACGCCGACGTGATCCTCTACGTGACGGACACCGTCGAACGGAGCGAACGCTCGGCCGAAATCATCGAACGCATCAACCAAAGCGGCATCCCGACGATCGTGGTCATCAACAAGATCGACCTCACGACGCCCGAGGCCCTGGACGCACTGGTCGACAAATGGCAGGCCGAAATTCCCGGGGCACAGGTCGTTCCCACGTCGGCCAAGGAGAATTTCAACATCGAAGGGTTGTTCAAGACCATCCTCAGCCTGCTGCCCGAAGGTCCGGCGTTCTACCCCAAGGACACGCTCACGGACAAGACGCTGCGCTTCTTCGCTTCGGAGATCATCCGCGAGAAGATTCTCAAATTCTACGACAAGGAGATCCCCTACTGCTGTGAGATCGAGATCGAAAGCTACAAGGAGGAACCGACGATCGACCGTATCGCCGCGACGATTTACGTGGCCCGCGACTCACAGAAAGGCATCCTGATCGGCCATAAGGGCGAGAAACTGAAGAAGGTCGGCCAGACGGCGCGCGAAGACATGGAACAGTTCCTCGGCAAGAAGGTTTTCCTCCAGTTGTTCGTCAAGGTCAGCGACGACTGGCGCAACAACGAGCGCCAGTTACGCCGATTCGGATACGAACAGGAATAATAAATCGCACGAAAAGCCCGTTAAAAGAGCAAAAACAGTCAGCATGCGGAAACTCATCGCCGGAATCATATTGGGGGCCGCCCTGCTGTGCGGCACGAAAACCTATGCACAGTACAACCGGGAATATTTCTTCTGGGTCGGCCGGTCGTGCATGATGAACAACGACTACCAGGAGGCCATCCGCACGCTGAATACCCTGCTACGTTTCGACGAAGACGCTTTCGAAGGCTACTTCCTGCGCGGTATCGCCAAATACAACCTCGACGACCTGCTGGGCGCCGAGGACGATTTTTCGACGGCCATCCGCCTGAATCCCGTCTACACGCAAGCCTACACCTACCGCGCTATTACGCGTTCGCGCCTGGGCAATTACGACGATGCTTTGCAGGATTTCCGCGAGGCGATCGAACTGCGCCCCGACCTGCCGGGTCCTTATTACAGCCGCGGCGTGACGCGTCTTTTGAACCAGCAGTTCAAAGAGGCCATCGACGACTTCGACAAATTCATCCGCCAGGAAAACAAGGTCGCCGACGCATTCATCTGCCGAGGCCTGAGTTACCTGCACCTGAAAGACACCACGCGGGCCTACGAGAATTTCAACACAGCGATACGCACCAACCGCGAAAATCCCAACGGCTACAACCGCCGCGGCGGACTGCACCTCCAACAGGAGCAGTACAAGGAAGCGGAAGCGGATTTCAACAAGGCCATCGAGTGCGACTCGGCTTACCTACTCTCCTATTTCAACCGCGCATTGGTCTACTCGTCGACCAACCGTCCGATGCAGGCCCTGGCCGATTTCGACAAGGTAATCCAGCTCGATTCGACCAACTCGCTGACCTATTTCAACCGCGCGATGCTGCGCACACAGATCGGCGACTACAACCGTGCGCTGGAGGACTACGACAAAGTGGCGCTCTATTCGCCCAACAACGTGCTGGTTTACTACAACCGTGCGGGCGTCTTTGCCCAACTGGGTGAGATCGAACGCGCCGTGGAGGACTACTCGTCGGCCATCAAACTCTACCCCGATTTCGCCAACGCCTACATTTACCGCAGCCGCCTGCGCGAGTTGCTGCGCGACCCGCAGGGAGCCAAGGAGGACCGCAATATCGCCCAGCGGAAAATCGCCGAATACAAGTCGCGCCTGAGCGACAGTACCTATTCGATCTACGCCGACACGACACAGCGTTTCGACCGCCTGCTGTCGTTCGACAGCAAGTTCGCCGGAGGCGGCTTCGACCGCATCACGGGCCACAACGGCGGCCACGAGGAGATGCGCCTGCTGCCGCTATTCAAGTTCACGCTGATGCGCGCCGACTCTGTTCCCGCCGTCAAGCCCTACCACCTCCAGCGTGTCGACGACTTCAAAAAACGCATCGACAACGAATACCTTACCCTGTCGTGCCGCGAAAGCAACATCGCGCCCGATACGCTCGTGATGCTCGACAAGCACTATGTGCAGGAACTCAAGACCAGCGAGCCTTCGTGGACCGTGCTCTTCGAACGCGCCGTCACACAGTCGCTCATCAAGCAGTACACCAACTCGGTGAGCACTTATTCGTCGGCCATCGAACTCAACCCGTCGAACCCGTTCCTCTACCTGAACCGTTCGACGACGCGCGCCGAGATGATCGACTTCATCTCGTCGATCGACAACTCCTACCAGCGGATCACGATCGACTCGGACCCTGCCAACCGATTGAACAACAATTCGAAACGCACGTACAGCTACGACGAGGCGGTGGCCGACCTGATCAAGGCCATCAAGCTCTTCCCCGACTTCGCCTATGCCTATTATAACCGAGGTAACCTGCTGGCCCTGTCGGGCAGCCTGCCCGAGGCATTCGAGGATTACTCGAAGGCCATCGAACTCAACCCCTCATTTGCCGAGGCCTACTACAACCGCGGCATCATCCAGATATTCATGAAGGACACCCGCAAGGGCTGTCTCGACATTTCGAAAGCCGGCGAACTCGGAATCACCGAAGCCTACGAGGTGCTGAAACGTTACGCATCACTGGATAACTAACTCAAACAAAAACAAATATGGTAGAAACTATCCAACGCAAACTGAACGATTCGCCTGCGGCCCGATGGACGGCATTGGTGCTCATCGCATCCACGATGTTCTTCGGCTACATGTTCGTCGACCTCATGTCGCCGCTCCAGAGCATGATCGAAGCACAGCGCGGATGGACTCCCGACGTGTTCGGCATGTACGGCAGTTCGGAGTTTATTCTCAACGTCTTCGGATTCCTGATTCTCGCGGGCATCATCCTCGATAAGATGGGCGTGCGGTTTACGGGTGAACTGTCGGCGTCGCTGATGTTTATCGGCGCCGCAATCAAATACTACGCCGTGAGCGACCTGTTCGCAGGTTCGGGCGTCGAAGCGTGGCTCAATTCGTGGTGGATTTCGTTCCCCGCTTCGGCCAAGCTGGCGTCGCTGGGCTTCATGATCTTCGGGTGCGGTATGGAAATGGCCGGCATCACCGTTTCGAAGGCTATCGCCAAGTGGTTCGAGGGTAAGGAGATGGCCCTGGCCATGGGACTCGAAATGGCCATCGCACGCGTCGGCGTCTTCGCCGTCTTTTCGCTTTCGCCCTGGCTGGCCAACATGGCTCCCGCCACGGTCGTGCGTCCCGTGGCGTTCTGCACCCTGCTGCTGCTGATCGGCCTGCTGACCTTCGTGATCTTCTCCTTCATGGACCGCAAACTGGACAAGCAACTCGGCCTCGACAGCCGGGGCGGCGGAGGCAGCGAAGAGGAATTCAAGGTCAGCGACCTGAAGTTTATCCTCAGCAGCAAAGTGTTCTGGATCATTGCCTTCCTCTGTGTGCTCTACTACTCGGCCATCTTCCCCTTCCAGCGTTTCGCCACGAACATGCTGGAGAGCAACCTCGGCGTATCGGCCCAGACTGCGGCCGACATTTTCCGCTGGTTCCCGATGGGTGCGGCGGCCATTACTCCGTTCCTGGGCCGTTATCTCGACCACAAGGGCAAAGGCGCCACGATGCTCATTCTCGGCGCAATGCTGATGATCGTATGCCACCTGACCTTTGCATTCGTGCTCCCGGAATTCCCGAGCAAACCCATCGCCTACGGTTCGATCGTCCTGCTCGGCATTTCGTTCTCGCTGGTTCCGGCAGCACTTTGGCCGTCGGTTCCCAAGATCGTGGAGACGCGCTACCTGGGTTCGGCCTATTCGCTGATCTTCTGGATTCAGAACATCGGACTGTGCCTGTTCCCGATGCTCTTCGGATTCGCGCTCAAATATTTCAACGAGGGGCGCGCCGAAGGTATGCCCTATGACTACACGCGGCCGATGCTGATCTTCGTCGCCTGCGGCGTGCTGGCGATGCTGCTGGGAATATGGCTCAAGGCCGAAGACCGGAAAAAGAAATACGGGCTGGAACTGCCCAATATCAAGAAGTAGCCCAAGCTACACCCAATAAATGAAGAAAGGGCCTGTCGTGCGATGCACGGCAGGCCCCTGTTTTTTCAGATTTTCAGGCGACCGCGCAGGGCGAAACGCACCAGGAAGAAATTGATGGGAAAAGCGACCGCAAATACACACAGCGGCGCATAGAGTTTCGGCACGCCTACCCACAGCCAGATTTCGAGCAGCACCAGTTCGTTGACCAGGTTAATCAGGTGAGCCGCCAGGAACTTCGCGGCACGCGCTACCGAAGGCTGCACGCGGAAAGTGAAATAACTCGACAGGATGAAATTACACACGATGCTGACACAGAAGGCGCAGACGTAGGCAAAGGCGGGCCTGAGGTCGTCGAAATGCCTTACCAGCACGACATAGGTCGCATAATTGACTCCCGTGGCAATGCCGCCTACGACGGCGAAACGCACGAAAGCGCTCTCGTAGAGCGTCCGGATCAGCATTCCTACCCTATTCATCGTATCCGAGGTATTCGCGGGTCGTCGTAAAACGGCATCCGCGGGATTTCAGCCACTCCAGCAGCCAGGTGAACTTATCTTGCAACGCTGGTCCCGAACAATGCGAAAGATAGCCCGGAACGCCGAATGCAGGGTCTTTCAACCGTCCGGAGAACTCCCACGGGTGGAAGTAGAGGTTCAAGTGCCCGTCGCGGTGCAGGGCACTGCGGCAAAGCTGTTTATAGAGCGGCAGCGGCATGACGTGCAGCGAAATCCAGAACAAAGGGACCCGGAAGGGCGCGGAGACCGAAACCGGATAAATTGCCAGTCCGTCACGGTGCGACACCGAACGCGGAGCGCGGAGGTTGTTGTAACGCGTCGGAATCCAGGTCGGGTTGATCGACGAATCGTATTTGTAACCCGCAGCGGCAAGCGTTGCGGCGGAGACCGCGGCCAGGCGCGGAGCACGGTAACCGGTCACGGTCTGCCCGGTCAGCTTTTCGAGCGCCTGTCTGCTCCCGGCAGGGTCGGCTCCGGCGGTCAATCCATGATAATAGTCGTGCGAGGCCACCTCGTGTCCTCCCGTGACGATGCGGCGGATGAGTTCGGGGCGGTGGAGCGCAAAATTGGCCGTCGTGTAGAACGTCGCCCGCAGACCGAGCCGTGCAAGGAGCTGCAACAGGAATTCCAGCCCTTCGGTGCTCACCGCGAGCTGTGTATCGAAGTCGATCTTCCGTCCCCTTTCGAGCGGGAAATCGAACTCCTCGACATCGAAACCGAGTGTTACTGTCATAAGCGGATGGCTATGCGGAAAAAGTTTCTCAATTCACGGAAAAGCACACGCCCGGACATCTTCGACATGACGATCCCGTCGCGGAGCGAAGTTTCGACCTCCCCGATGCGCAGGCGTTTGTCGCGCGCCGCAAGGACGACGAATTCGGTGTCGAACAAAAAGTCGGAAATCCGCGTGCGCAGCATGACTGCCCGGGCACGGGGCGACAGCCCTTTCAGGCCGCCCTGCGTATCGGTATGGCGGATGTTCAGGAAGATGCGGTTGAGCATCTTCGAACCGTAGGACATCAGTTTGCGGACGGGCGAAAGCCGCGAATGGTAGCTCCGGTTGCGGACGGCGATCACCACGTCCTCCCCGGCGAATACCCGGTCGACCACCTCGCGCATCGACTCGGCGGTATAGGGCATGTCGATGTCGGTATAGATGGTGTAAGGCGCCCGGGAGCATGCGATACCGGCGCGGATGGCCGCGCCCTTTCCCCCGTGGGGAATATCGACGATCTCGACTCCCGGAACGGCCTGCCGGAGAGCGGCGCGCTGCTCGTCCCCGAAGTTGCGCGGCGAACCGTCGTTGACGACGATCAGGTGCAGTTGCTTGTCCGGATAGAATCCGCGCAACTCCTCAAGTCCGTGTGCCAGCGAACCGACGAATCCCGGTTGCGGGTTGTAGCAGGGGCAGACGATATCGAGCGTATCGCCGGGCTGTGCCGGACGGGGTTCTTCGAACGCGTCGTCCTGTGTCGGACGGGGTCCATATCCCAGAGCAAGGTCCGTCGCGGCAAAATCCTCGCGCCACAGCCGCCAGATGCAATGGAGCCAGACGGCAGCGAACGGCAATGCACGCAGCGCATAGGCCATGAAAACGCCGCGGTAGAACTTCGTCGGCAGCAGGTTATAGGAGAAACTGGCGAAGAGGACTAAGGCCAGCAACAGCCATTCAAGCCAGCCGCGCCGGGGGGGGGAAAGTGTCACCCACCAGATGCCCGCGCCGAGCGAGGCGATCACATAGCCGCTGACCTCGCTGCCGCTGCTGAACAGCACGACGAACAGCAACAGCGAAGCCAGGATCGTCAGGCGGTAGCCGAGGTATTTATATTGCCCGATACGCAGGTACGAAACCAGGAACATCAGCATGGCGGGGACGATGATCAGCAGGTCGGAGTAGGCGGTCGATCCGCTGATTTTGCGTACGGCGCCCACCAGCGAGATATTCGTATAGGCGCAGAACATGTTCTCGGCATTCTTCTGCGCAATGTCGACGTACCACGCCTGGTACTGCGCCCAGAGGTATTCGGGGCTTACGAACAACAGCGGCAGCAGCAGGGCCACGGCGCTCCACAGCGCCATGTAGCCTATAAACCGCCATTTGCGCCGCGCGAAGAAGAAGAAAGCCAGCCCGACGATGCCGTAGATTTTGACGAACGTACCGATAACGATGAACAGTGCGGCCCACCCTTCGCGGCGTTTCTCGATCATGACGAACGCCCCGACGACCAGCGCGGCAACCGCGATGTTGAACTGCTGCTTGAAACAGGCTCCGTAGAAGTCGTTGAGCGTCAGCCACAGGATGAGGGTCGTCAGGACGACGGGCAGCGGAAGCCGCCGCACCGCCCAGTAGAGCGACAGCGAAAGACACATACACCACAACGACAGGCCCAGCCACATCGGCAGCACGGCAAAAGGCGCGATGATAAACCCGAAGACCGGACCGTAATGGTTCAGGTCGCCGTATTCGAGCGGATAAGCTTCGTAAAGGGGCAGCGAGGAGAACAGGTGGTCGAAAACCCCGCGGAAAACCAGGAAATTATTGTAGCTGGCCGGAGCGGCTAACGATAGCGAGATGCAGATCTGGAGGGTGCAGAGCACCCACACGGCCAACACGACATACGGATTCAGCAATCTGCTTTTCAGATTGATCGATTGTGACGCCACTATTCGAGAGTAAGGTTAGGTCCGGCAAAGATAGGTCCATTTCGCCCAAATAGCAAACGAAATACCAAAAATGTAAGCCTTTGCCGGCCTGCACCCTATTTCGGGGCCACCATGCCGTAGAGTTCCGTGATGCGGCTGCACATCTCGGCCCACGAAAAACGCCGGCGCACATCGACGCAGTTTTCCCGGAAGCGCGTCAGCGTATCGCCTTCGTACATCCGTCCGATAGCCGCGGCAACCCCGTCGGCCGTCGGGGGGCAAACATAACCCACACGCCCGTCGGGCACGATCTCGGGCAGTCCGCCGACCGCCGTCACGACCATCGGCACGCAGAACTGGTAAGCGATCTGCGTCACACCGCTCTGCGTGGCTGTCTTATAGGGCTGAACGACGAAATCCGCCGCCGAAAAGTAATATTTCACATCGTCGTCGGGAATGAAGCGGTCGTGAAGCAGAACTTCGTCCTGCAACCCGTTGTCGGCGATCTGTTTCAGGTACGGCTCTTTCGCCGTGTAAAACTCACCCGCGACGATCAGCCGGCGGCCTTCGGTGCGGCCCGCCCGTTTGAGCTGCGCCCAGGCGTCGAGCAGCAGATCCAATCCCTTGTAATCGCGGATCAGCCCGAAGAAAAGCACATAGCGGTTTGCAGGGTCCACGCCCAGGCGCACGCACGCCTCCGAACGCCCGACGCGTTCGCCGAAATTCTCAAACAGCGGATGCGGCGAGAACAGGGCCGGAGCTTCGCTGTATGCTTTGAGTTCGCTGTGGACCTGTTCGGACATGTAGACGAAACCGTCGACCGAACGCAGGTAATAGCGGTTGAACGATTTGTCGGTCAGGTGATGTTCGTGCGGTTCGACGTTGTCGATCTGGCACAGCACCTTCGTATGACCGTTGCGGCGGGCGATGCGGGCGATGGTCCCGAAGCAGGGGGCCATGAAGGGCGTCCAATACTTCATCAGCACGAAATCGGGGCGTTCGCGCCGGATACGGCGGCCGACACGAATCCAGTTCAGCGGATTCATCGTATTGACGCACCGGCAGATACGAAGGTCCCCAGGAGGAGGAGTCGCGACGGTCTGGCTCTCGCCGGGAAACAGCAGCGAGGGGTATTGGAGCGTAAAAGTCTTGATATCGACCTCGTTGCCCCGCTGCTGAAACGTGCGGGCCATGATCTCCATGATCGACGCCAAGCCGCCGCGGTACGGGTGCGCAGGTCCCAAAATCGTAATTTTCATAGTGTGCAAATCATCTTTCTGCAATGCAGGACTTCTCTTCACAAAGATACGAAAAAACGGGGCCCCGCAACCGGGGCCCCGAAGATTTTGTCCGAAGGGCGTGCTATTCGCCGCTGCCCGAATGTTTGAAACTCTTCGACGTATGCTTGCTGCCGGCGGCAGATTGCAGTGCAAGGTACTCCTCACCGTAGTCGATCACATTCTGCAACTCGGTGCGGAAAGTATCGAGATGCTCTTCCTCCTCGACGATGATGTCCTGGAACATCTTGTGCGTCACGGCGTCCTTGTTCTCCGAAGCGATGCGCGAAGCCTCGTTGTAGCTGTCGATCGTGCTCTGCTCAAGCTGCATTGCCATGCGCAGCATCTCCTTCACGTCGGTAATCTGCTTGGTGCGGAACGAAGCGTTCATGTCCACGTCGCCCTGCAGGAACAGGATGCGGTCGGAAAATTCCTCGATGTGGCGCATTTCGGCGATCGAAATCTCACGCATGATCTTCGAGAGATACTGGTAACGGTCATCCTCGAAATGGGTGTGGAAATACATGTATTGCAGCGAGGTGGCGATCTCCTTGCCTACGGCATCGTTCAGCAGGTCGATGCTTACCTGATACTTGTTTTTCGTTTGTGTTTTAGTTGCGCTTTCCATAATGAAAAAGGTTTTGCAGCCTTAGTTGCAAAACCCGTTCCATAAACACCTTCCGGAGCATTCCCCGAGGGCCTATTTCCATTCGATAGAGGCACGCACGGCGGCCGTCGTTCCATCGCCCGAAATTTCGAACAGCGCCGAGCGGTCACGCAGCTCGCATCCCACCTGCAACGTCTGCCCGAAACGGCACTCCCTGAGGAAATGAATGTCCAGCCGTACGGAAGCCTCCTGCGTCAGTATTTCGACGGGCAGCATGTCGAGCATCATCTCGATATAGCGCATCGTGTTGACATGGCGGTTAAAGTCGATGTCGCTGTAAACCACGCGATGTTCGACCGTTTCGGTCGGATTTACTTCACGGATTTTGCGCGGTTTGTCCGTCGGAGGCGCGGCATCGACAATAGCGTCGGCATGGGCGTCGCCCACCCACGAAAGGTCCATCGCCGAGCGGGTTTGCAGGTCGATCATGGCCCACTGCGTCACGGCACGGCCGAATTCACGGCCCGTGGCAAGGTCGGTCAGCGTGAAATTTCGCGTCGAAAGCACGCGGCCGTAATCGCTGATCCACGTAGCAACGGTATAATCGGTATATTGGGTGGGCTGGTAATCGAATTCGACGGCCATACGCGAGAGCACCCACGAATGATTGTCGGCGTTCAGCGCATCGACGCCGAAACCCTTTCCGTGGGCGTCGATGCCTGCGGTATTGAGGATCGAACCGCCCAGCGAGGGAATCGTCGCCCGCAGCGTGAAGTCCACATCCTGGGGTTCGACCCGGTAATTATAGCATGATTTTTCGGCCATTTCGTTGAATTTTACGGTTATGCAGGCAAATATACGATTTTTTTCATATATTTGTGAAAGACGCTAATCCTTAAAAATTGTTAGTTATGGAAGTAAAAAAACTTGATTTCGGAGAAACCCTAAAAGATTCCGTCGCCATCGGCGTGAAGAATGCCCCGTCGGTCATTGCCGCCGTCGTGCTGTTTTTAATCACGATCTGGATCCCCTACATCAACATCGGAACCTTCATCGCCATCACACTGCTGCCGACGCAGCTTGCCAAAGGCGAGGTAATCAATCCGTTGGGAATATTCGACAGCAAGTACCGCCGTTACATGGGTGAATTCCTGATCACCATGGGCCTGATGGTCATTCCCATCTACATCGCCATGATCTTCATGATCGTTCCGGGCATCGTGCTCTCGATCGCATGGTCGCTGGCCTACTATTTCCTGATCGAAAAAGGCAAGAATCCGATGCAGGCCATCAAGGCTTCGAACGACGCTACCTACGGCAGCAAATGGACGATGTTCTTCGTCATCCTCGTATTCGGAGTACTCGCCTCGATCGTCATGCTGGTTTTCAGCGCTATCTGCGGCCTGATCAACGTCGGCTTCATCACGTTCGTCGTCATGTTCGTGCTGGTCGTCCTGTTTATGTCGATCGGCATGTCGATCAACGCTTCGTTCTGGAAGCAGATGAAAGACAACGTAGAGTAAATTTCACCCCGTAAAACAGAGAAGGCCGCATCTATCGGATGCGGCCTTCTTGTCTGTCTGTTCAATCACTTATTGTTGACCGGAATCTTCCCACCATCCTTCCATTCGCTGATCGTAGGGTCGGTAATCGAAGGAACGATACCTAACGTCGAATCCAAATTCAACGTAATATCATAGGTATATGCATATCCGCTCAGCCAGGCCGTTGCAGGAACAGTCAAGGTAACCGTTTTATTTCCATTGAGATTGCTGTCGCCCATGTTCTCGACGGCTGCTACATCCAGCGTAATCACCATTGATTTATCCTGGGGATTCTGCGGAATCAGCATCAACACATCGTTGCTGGCATTAGTCATCTCCACCTCGGTTGCAGTCAAGACCTTATCGTAAGTAATAGAATAGCTGACAGGCGTTGTCAGCGAAGTCCAGGTACCGTCACTGAACTTCAGATTACCTTTCGAATTGATTTCCTGAAGCTCAATCGTCTTCAGGGTTACGGTATAATAAGCCGAATAATCTTCTGTCGTCTTAGCCGTAAAGCGCACCTGTGCAAGGGCATGTTGGAATCCCAAACTTACGACAGCCGTTTCATCTGCCTTCGTAAAATCCTTGGAAGCAGAGGCATACAACAGGTCTTTCTGGTCGGCAAGAGTGGTGGATACGGTATAAGGCACAGCCTCGGGGGCTGTCATCGTAAGGGCTGTTTCCGTAGGCGAATAAGCAGCGAAAGAATACTTATAGCCTTTTTTGAAGTAGTAGGTATCCCCAAGGCTGCTCCAGGCACTCCCCGTCTTAGACAAGACGATACCATCCATCCACGAAGTTTGCATGGCGGCTCCCAATCCGCTCGTAGCCGTAACGCTGAATTTATCTCCGTCCTCAAAATTTTTCTTGATTGTCGGCACCGTTCGCGTAACACTGGAAATTTCGGTCGAAAATTTAACCGCAAGGTCTTCGGGGCCGACCGGAGTATCTTCAGTCGCACAGCCGGTAAAGGCCAGTGCAGCAACAGCTGCAGTTAAGAGTAGGCTTTTCATAATTTTTGCTTTTTAAGGGTTAGTGACTTTTTTTAATATACATTTATCAGTTTGCGTTATATCCTCGTTCAAAGCTAAGACAAAGTTAACACGTCCATACTACCGTTGTCCTTCCATTTCCGACACATTCAGGGCCTCTGAGAGTACGAAAACGCCCGTGTATGGTCATCGGACGCTTTTGTTTCATTTTCACCCGGATTGCCGGACGAATCCCTGTCGAGTTCTGGATCTTGAAACTTCAAAACGCTAAAAAAATTATCGAAAAACGATAAATATTATTTGTTTTTCGAAAATTAATCCTATCTTTGCATCAGTTAAAACCAAAAGAGTAACACATGCAGAACAAAAAATCACTCCTGCAGCGCCTGCTGGTCATCTACATTACGTTTTTTATCGTACTCGTAGCCAGCATCGCCCATGGGGTCCTGCCCAACTTTTCACGGGGTGCGGCCGAAGGCATGGAACTCGGCCACGACATTGCCGAAAAATGGAAATCCGGCGTCCCGCGCATGATTTACATGCTGGGAGACATCCGCATCACAGGACAACCCGAAAACGTCGTCCAGGTCGCCGCAACCACAGGCAGCGAAATCAGCGCGAGCGTCCGGCAACTCGAACTGATCGTCGAACAGGACGCCCCCGAGGCGTCGCCGCTCGGACTGGCCTTCCGTTCGGTAGGCGGCAGCGCATGGATTTATGCGCTGGTCATGCTTTGCCCGCTCCTCTACCTGGCCATCATCGTACTGATGTTCATGATCATACATTCGCTGCGCCGCTCGATCCGCGAAGAGCGCACGCTCGACAAGCGCAACGTCTGGTATCTGCGTGCGATCGGCATGCTGACGATCGTCACCGAACTGATCAGCGACGCTGTAAACTGGGTGATGAACAACCGTGCCGCCGAACTGCTTGCTGACAGCGGATACACCGTCGACACGGGTTTCCACATCTCCTATGCAATGATTATCATGGGTATCCTGATTCTTTTCGCCGCCGAGGTCTTTGCTATCGGCCAGAACCTGAGCGAGGAACAGAAGTACACTATTTAAAATAACGCCGACATGAGAGAACTGAAACCAAAACAAGGAGAAGGGAGGGAATTATGGCGATAATCATAAATATAGACGTAATGATGGCCAAACGCAAAATGTCGCTCGGCGAACTGGCCGAACGGGTAGACATCACGCCCGCCAACCTCTCGATCCTCAAGAACGGAAAAGCCAAGGCGATCCGCTTCTCGACACTCGAAGCGATCTGCCGCGAACTGGACTGCCAGCCGGGGGACATCATCGAATACCGCCCCGAAGAGACGAAAGAATAACACCCTCATACCAAAGCCTATGAAAAAATTAATGATGCTGGCCGTAGCGGCGTTCGCCGCAGGCAGCGCCGTGGCACAGATGAACCAACCCATCCCCGTCGACCCGGAGGTACGCACGGGCAAGTTGGAAAACGGGATGACTTACTACATCCGCCACAACGAAAAGCCGAAAGGCCAGGCGGATTTCTACATTCTCCACGACGTGGGAGCCATCCAAGAGAACGATTCGCAGCAAGGACTCGCCCACTTCCTGGAACACATGGCCTTCAACGGAACCAAAAACCTCCCGGGCAAACAGCTCACGGAGTATCTGGAAACTGTAGGCGTGAAATTCGGCGCCAATCTCAATGCCGGAACCAGTTGGGACTATACGGTTTACAACATTTCGGACGTACCGACCTCACGCCAGGGAATTATCGACTCGGCGCTGCTGATCCTGCACGACTGGTCGCATTTCATCGCCCTGGAGCCCAAGGAGATCGACTCGGAGCGCGGCGTGATCATGGAAGAACTCCGCACGCGCGACGGCGCTTCGTGGCGTTCGTCGATGAAGATGCTGCAAGCTCTGGGCAAGGGCTCGAAATACGAGCACCGCAACCTGATCGGCTACCTCGACGGGTTGAAGAGCTTCCAGCACAAGGAACTGGAGGATTTCTACAACCAGTGGTATCGTCCGGATTACCAGGCCGTAGTGATCGTCGGCGACATCGACGTAGACGCCGTGGAAGCCCAGATCAAGACGCTGATGGCCGACATTCCGGCTCCCGCGGCCAATGCCTCGCAGAAAGAGACCATCGTGGTTCCCGACAACGAGGAACCCATCGTGAGCATCTTCACCGATCCCGAAATGCAGGGTACGAAGGTGCAGGTCTTCATCAAGCGTCCGGCCCTTCCCAAGCAGATGGCCAATACGATGCTCGCCGAAGCGACCAACATAATCGAAGCCTACATGACCACCATGGAGAACGCCCGTCTGCAGGAGATCGCCATGCAGCCCGATGCGCCGTTCCTCGGAGCCGGCATGGGTACGGGCGATGTAATCGGCATCATCCCGACGCTCGACGCCACCGTATTCGTGGCCATGACGCAGGACGGCAAGCTGGCCCGCGGCTTCGAAACGCTCTACACCGAAATAGAAAAGGTGCGCCGCTACGGATTTACGCAGGGTGAGTTCGAACGCGCCCAGGAGAACCTGATGCGTCAGGTCGAACGTTCGTACGCCAACCGCAACGACCGCCGCAATGGCGAATTCGTACAGACCTACCTCGACGGCTTCCGGAAAAATCACCCGATGCCCGACGCCGAGACCGAATGGAAACTCGACAGCATGCTGATCAAGATGCTCAACGTCGATGCCGTCAACGCATTCGCACAGCAGACCATAACTCCGACGAACCAGGTGATCGTGGTCAACGCCCCCGAGAAAGAGGGTCTCGCAACACCGACCGCCGAGGAGATTCTGGCCATCCGCGACAAAGTCACCGCAGCGGAAATCACGGCCTATGAGGACAACGTGGTGAAGGAGCCGCTAATCGCCGAAGGAACCGAGCTCAAAGGTTCGCCCGTGAAGAAGACGACCGAAGACAAGCTGCTCGGCACGACCGAATGGACGCTGGCCAACGGTGCGAAAATCGTCGTGAAACCCACGACTTACAAGGCCGACGAGGTGCGCATGAGCGCCGTAGCCAAAGGCGGACTGTCGCTGCTCTCGGACGAGGAGTTCTATATGGGCGAGATGATGCCCGCCGTGAACTCGATGTCGGGCGTCGGCAAGTTCTCCGCCACGGAGCTCAAGAAACAGCTTTCGGGCAAATCGGCTTCTGTACAGCCTTCGGTGGAGAATTACACGAGCGCCATGGGTGGCGTCTGCTCGCCCAAGGATATCGAGACGATGCTCCAATTGCTCTACCTCAATTTCACGCAACCCCGCTTCGACCGGAACGATTATGACAACCTGATCAAGATGCTCCGCACACAGCTCGACAACGCAAAAACGAACCCCGATTATCTGATGCAGGAGAAAGTCATCGATGTCACCTACGGCAACAACCCCCGCCGTCAGATGATTTCGGTAGAAATCGTCGACAAGTTCGACTTCGAGCAACTGCCTGCCATCTACGAGAAGCTCTACCCCGGCGCCAACGGATTCGTCTTCACGTTCGTAGGTAACGTCGATCTTGCGACGCTCAAACCGCTCGTCGAAAAGTACATCGGCTCGATTCCCACGTCGAAGAAAGCGATAAACTACATCGACGACAAGGTGGCTCCCGTCACGGGTGAAGTTACCGAGGAATTCACCGTTCCGATGCAGCAGCCCAAGGTTTCGGTCGTCTACCAATTCACCGGCAAGATGCCCTACACGCTCAAGGAGAAGATGGCCCTGACCTTCCTGACGCAGGCGCTCAACTCACGTTACCTGGTCTCGATCCGTGAGGAGAAGGGCGGAACCTACGGCGTGCGAGTCAAGGGAACGACAACGTATATCCCCCACCAGACATACGGCGTAACCATCGCATTCGACACCAACGAGGAGATGGCCGACGAACTGCGCGAGATCGTGATGAAAGAGATCGAAGAGATTGCCGAAAACGGTCCCAAGACCGAGGATATCGAGAAAACCCGCGAATACATGCTCAAAAGCTGGAAAAACAGCCTCGAACAGAACGGCAGTTGGATGCAATACCTCCAGATCAAGGAGGAGTCGGGACTCAACTACGTCGCCGACCACGAGCAGGCAATCCGCGACCTGACCAATGCCGATGTGCAGGCCATTGCCAAGAAGATTCTTGCCGACGGCAACCTTATGAAGGTGATCATGCGTCCTTCGAAATAAGCACCGACAAGCAGATATTTCAGAAAAGGCAGCCTCGCTAAGGCTGCCTTTTCTTTATCCGGATAATCCCGTAAACCGTTCGCACCGCAACCGGATTACTCCGCCGAAGGGCTTTCGCCCGTTTATCGGCATACGCCGACGCACGGTGCGCGGCCGAGCCTCTTCCTATTGCAACGGAGATGCCCCGAAACCCACAACCAAAGTCGCTTCGAGCAACCCGGCACTCCTGCTGCCGCAAGCAATCTAACACCACAGCACAAAAAAACTGCGACCCCGAAGAGTCGCAGTTTTTTATTGCCCGAAAGCGGAATTACTCGCCGTCGTAGTCGTCGCCGGCGTTCTTCACGGGCGGATTCAGCGACTCGGAAGGCGTATTCGCCGTGATCCATTCATCGGAAAGCAGCGACTCTTTGGGGAAGTCGAGGTCTTCGATGCGGCTCACCGAGATCTGGTATTGCGCCCAGTCGTTCGAACCTCCGGTAAAAGTACTCTGCTTCGAGTAGATACCGAAGATGCCGAGCACCGTGCCCTCTGTCCCGTCCTTCGGGATGGGCTTCATGGCGAACTGGCTGTAACCGCTCGTACGAATGCTGTAAATGCCCGGGTCCGAAGTATATTCCGCCTCGTCATTATAGCTCATCAGCACCGAACCGTACAGTCGGATGTTCTGCTCGCTGCTGTTGTAAGCCCAGCGATACCATGCACCGAAGATCGGCGTTCCCCAGTCGGTTACGATCCAACTCGGATAGGGATTCGCATTTCCGCCGTTTTTGAGGCTCGGGGGAGTTACGCCGTCCTGATTCTTCACACCCGCATAGCGGATCTTCACACCCTTGAAACGCACCAGACGGCCCAGGCTCTTCTCGATATTGGCAGGCGTACCCAGCACCTCCTTGTAGTTCGAAGAAGTTACCTCCAGAATATCGTTCGCTTCGAGCGTCGTATATTCGCCCGGGAAGACATTCAGGGCGGCAACCTTGGGATTGTCGAGGTTCGAGTTGGCGTAGTACTTATGGTTGCCGGCCGTATTGATACCGTCCGAAGGAGCGCCTCCGATCGAAAGCATCATGCGGTAGTTACCCAGGTAGAGACCGTCGAGACGCACGTAAACCCACTGGCTCTTCATCGTCTCCAGATCGAGCAGATAGTCCACATACAGGCCCGGATAGAGTTTGAGTTCGATACCGGCCGTACCGTCGTAAATGAAGAGCGACTTGTAGATATTACCCTGGCGGTCGCTACTGATCACCTTGCCCTTGATGTAATAGTTCGCAGCTTCGGGCCAGTCCGAAAGGCCGGGGAAACCGGCCTCGTCGGCCGTACGGGTTCCGAACTTGAGACTCCTGGTCGAAGCGAAGTCATCGTTGGTTCCGGTATTGGAAATAGGACCGAATTTTTCCTTCACCTTGGCAATGGAAATCGGCGTAAGCCCCATCAGCGTCATATCCTCGTTCGTATAGAGTTTCCGCGGAGCCGGGGTTTCGAAATCGTTGTAGCAGCTCACGGCCACGAGGCCGATGAGAACCGCTATTGCTATTTTAAGACTTTTCATAGATTATGCTTTGCTCGATTAGAAACGGAAATAGACATTCAGGTAATAGGTCGTGCCGAACAGGTAGAAATACTTCGAAGGGAAACGACCGTAGATCTGTTCGCCTCCCGTACCCCTAACCTTGCTCATACGCATCTGTTCGTAACCGCCCGTGCGGATGTCCTGGTCGTTGAGGATGTTCTTGACCTCGAGGCTGAAGCCCAGCATATAAACACGGTGGATATACCAGTTTTTGCCCACGTTGGCGCTCAGCGTATAAACGCCGTCGAACTTCTCCTGCGCACGAATCTTTTTGATCGACGCAATGGCGACCGCCTTCTGATCGTTCGTTGCCGTATTGGAAGTCAGCACGTTGGCATAATACTTCACAGCGGTAGCCGTACGGTACAACGGGTTCATCGAAAGATAGAGGTTGTCGTAGTAGTTGAAGTTCACACCGGCGAACCAGTTGCGCGGTCCGCGGTAGTCGAGGCCGATGTTGAAAGCCAACTGCGGCGAACTTTCCACATGATAACCGTCCCAGTTCACCTTATCCTTCAGCACGATCTTGTCGACGTTGTCCACCGTCTGTACGAAGTTGGGGTTCGAGGTATAGGTATAATCGCCCCAGCTCAACGCGCCGACGACCGAAAGGCCCTGCCATACGGGAACCGAAAGGCCCAGTTCGAGGCCATAATGACGCTTGTCGATGCCGCTCATCGCAAAGTTGGTGAACGAACTGCGGGTATCGTCGTAGAACGAAATAACCTTCGACTGGTCCTCGATCGTCGTGTAGTATCCCGAAAGGCGGGCCTTCACATAAGGCAGATTGAGGTTATAGGTGAGGTCGGCAGCGAAAACCTTCTCGGCTTTCAGCCCCGGAGTGGTCGTATTGCGCGTACGGGGCGACACGAATGCCGTTGCGAACTTGGGAGCCTGCTGCATGTAACCGACATTGGCTTCGATCGAGTGTGCTCCCGAGAACTTGTAGCCCAGCGAGAGTTTCCCCTCGTAAGTCAGGTAGTCGAGTTTCTTCGAATCGCCCTTCGAATTGTTGGGGAAGAGACCCTTGCGCCACATACCCTCGCGGTACATGTTCGAATAGCCGACCGATCCGGCCAGCCCCAGCGAGAACCCGCCGACAGCCCACGTATAGTTGGCCCAAGCGTTGGTTTCGAGCAGGTGAGCACGGTAGTAATAGCCGTACTTGTCGCCGCGGCGGGCAATACGGGCATGTCCCGTAGCCCAGTAGTAATCCAGATCGTTTTGGGCTGCCGTTGCACTGGCCATGTCGCGTTCGGCGAATTTATCCACGTCGTACCAATAATCGCCGCCCATCAGGTCCTTGACCTGCGAATAGTAGTTCGTGCGGTTCACGCGCAGGTTCACACCGCCGACGATACGCATGTTGTTGCGCATGTTATGCTCGACATTGGCCGCGAAGTTGTAATCGAGCTGGTCGGTATGGCGCTCCTCGATCATGTAGTTCGAACGGTACTGGTTGCCCATCAACTTGGTCAACTCCGTGTCGATATAGTGGTTTCGGTTGTAGAGCTGGTCGTAATCGATCATGCCGTCCCATACGTTGGCTGCCGTAAGAGCGTCCTGCATGTAGAAGTAAATCGTTTCATCGGTCGTGATACCCGGAACAACCTGCGTGAAATCCGACGTAGGCATAAAGCGGTAGTAATCGCCGCGGGGGTCGGAACCGCCGTTCCACGTCAGGGCCGAATAGCCGTTCTTACCGAAACGCAGCGACGTGGCAGCGTTCAGGCGCGTATTGCCCGACATGTCCCACGTGTAGTTCAGCATCACGATCGGCTCGTGGGTATTGCGCACGCGCGAGTTGCGGAGCTTACCGGCCTGGTAACCCACGTTGGGGTTGTAGTAGTTATTGCCGAAAAGGCGATAAGCCTCGTCGGTCGAAGCCTGCTGGGCGCCGCGCTCCGAGGGCGAAGCGAGCAGCGTCAGCGCAAGGCGGTGGTTCTGGCCGAAGAGCTTCTCGGCCGAAGCGAAATAGGAGTAGGAGTTGTAATAAACACCGTCCACATAGCCGTTACCGCCCTGGCGGGTTCCCACCGAGAAGGCATACGACCAACCGTTGTCGAGCTGTCCCGAGCCGTAGGAAACCATCGCGCGGAAGCGGTACATCTGGTTGCCGTTCGAAACGCTCACGCGGAAGCCCTTGCGCATCTGCGAAGCGCGGGCGTTGATGTTGGTCATGCCGCCGATGCCGCCGATGCCGAAATCCGAAGCCTGAAGGCCCGTGTAATTTTCCTGGTTACGCGTCGCGTCGTTCAGACCGCTCCACAGCGACCAGGGACCGTAGCCCGTCATAGCGTCGTTGAAACGGATGCCGTTCAGGTAGATGTCCGAGTACTGCGAATCATAGCCGCGGACGTTGAAACGCATCTCGCTGAAGCGGTACGAAGCGATGTTGTTGAAGAGGTCCTTCGACGACGAGAGCGACGAAGGCAGCGCCTGCGTATCCGACGACGACGAGTCGCTGTCGAATTCGGCGAAAACGGCGTCGTCCAGCACACTGCCCGGGCCCGACGGAACGATAATTACCGACTTGAGGTCCTGTACGTGCTGGTTGCCCACACGGACCATCAGGCTGAGGTCCTCGAATTCGGGTGTAGAGAAGAGCACCGTATAGCTGCCCGCGGGAAGATTCTCGAAGATGAAGTTGCCGTCCTTGTCCGTCGTTGCCGCCAGACCCAGCGATTCGATCTTCACCTGTACATTGCTCAGGGCCACGCGACCGTTGCGCGAAACCACCTTACCGCGGATGCCTCCGTCCTGCGCATAGGACGTGAAGGTCACGGCGGCGAGCATCAGAATAAGTAGAACTTTGAGTTTCATACAAATATTTTAGAGTGTTTATTTGGCGATGTAGATATAGACGGGGAAGTGGTCGCTGAAACCGCCCTGGAAATCGTTGCCCACGAACGTACGCAGCGGATAACCCTTATACTGGCCATCCTTCTGGATCATGTAGGGACGGCGGAAGATACCTCCGTAGAATTTCGAATTGCCCACAGGCTGGATTTTCAGTTCGCCCGTGGAGCCCGTAGCGAGGTTTTCCGAGACGATGATGTTATCGAACAGGTTCCATTCGTCGCGGTAAGCCAGCGTTCCGTAACCCGACTTCAGCAGGTTGATGAACGGGTTGAACATATCGCCCTTCTTAACCTCCTTGATCTTGCCTTTGGCGTTCAGTCCCTCGACGATGCTGGCATCCGTAGCATCGTCGTTCAGGTCGCCCATAATGACCACCTTCGTAGCCGGATTGGCGGCAATCACCGAGTCGACAATGTGCTTCACCTGGTTGGCCGCAGCCAGACGCTTGGGCGCCGAAGCCTCCTTGCCGCCCAGGCGCGAAGGCCAGTGGCTCACGAGGAAGAAGAACGGCTCGCCCTCAATCGTACCCCACATCGTGACGAAATCACGCGTCTTGAAGTTGGGCAACTCGGGCATCTTAAACGGAATGGCGGCGCTGCCTTCCAGCTTGAAGACATCGGGCCGGTAGTAGAAACCGACATCGACGCCGCGGGCATCGGGCGAATCGTAATGCACGATACGGTAGTTGCCGGGAACGAGTTTGGGCTGGGCGATCACATCTTCCATCACCGAACGGTTCTCGATCTCCGAAACGCCGATCACGACGGGATAATCCTTATCCTCGGCGGCAATGTCGAACAGCACGCGCTCCAGGTTCCCGATTTTCTTGGTGTACTTGGCCGTGTTCCACTTCTTGGGACCTTCGGGCGTAAACTCCTCGTCGAGCACACCGGGGTCGTGAATGGTGTCGAACAGGTTTTCGAAGTTGTAGAAGACTACCTTGTAGGGCTTCTGCGCGAAGCATGCCACCACAATCAGTGAGGCAAACAGTCCTGTCAAAAAGATTCTCTTCATAAACGTTTTGTGTTGTTAAGGTTCAATTCATTATATCATAACCCCGACCAGTCGGAGGTGTTTTTCTGGCTCTTCACGGCATCAGCGACAGCGGGGTCGAGGTTGCGGAAGAACTTGAAACCCGTGAGGGCCTCGATCTCCTTCACCGAACGGGCAGCGGAACTGATCGACGTGGCGGCTCCGGCTGCGTCATTTGTAAACAAAAATCCAATAGCTTTCAACTCGTCGGCCGTACACTCCGAAATCTGCTTGTTAAGGTCTCCGCGCTGGCGTAACAGCACCTTCCAGCAATGCGACGGCACGGAAATCGGCCCGTTGGCATTGCTGATTGTCTTGGAGTTGGCAAAATGCGTACCCGTCACCACATACAGCGTGTCGTATTTACCCATGCCGCCCCAGCCGCGGACTTTGCCTTCGAGCGTCGCCCAGATATTCTGGTTCAGCGTGCTGTTCTGGGGCATCATGTTGGTCCCGTAATAAGTCATCCGGTTCGGACCGTAATTGTTGTAACGCGAAGCCTGCGGAAGCATGTGTCCTCGGTCGTATCCCCTCACGCCGTAGCCTTTCCCTTCGCCGCCCGTACCGATGTATTGCTGTAAATTCGTCGGAATCTCCGGCAACTGCGTATTCGGATCGTAATTGAAGTCGTTGACCCGGCTAAGCGCAGGGGTTTCGTACATCTTCTTGAAAATCGGATAAGCCACCCAATGGGAAATATGCTTGTCGACATCATAGCAGATCGAATAGTTGCGATAATAGCCTCCGGAAAAATACTGGTTGCTGTTAAACGTCGCAAAATAGGTCTTATAAATATAAGCGTCTTCCGAACGGTATTCCGGCTGTTCGCCCCAGGCCCGGTCGTAGTCGAACGTAGAGTTTGCCGCCTTCTGCGTCAGCGTCAGCGAGGTGGAATAGCCGTTGGTATAGGTTACAGCGATCGTAGCGACACGATCGTTGTCGGAATTGTTTTTCAGCAGGTAGAGGTACGCCGGGTCCCCGACATTTCCACTGGCGGAGGAGACTATCTTACCGTCGTCCCTGATTAAAGCAAACGAACACCAATCCGCATCCCCGGACTGCGAAACGATCAAAGCCTCGAAAGTGATGCCCGAAGGCCCCTGGGTCGAAATCTTGTTCGTTGTGGTTAAACTGCTCACGGTCTCTGCAACGAGCTCTGCGTGGGACTGCTTATCGTCCCCGTCGTCCTTGTCGCCGCATCCCGCAAACAGGACAAGCATCGCCGACATCGTCACGAGCAGCACGCTTATCTGTTTAATTTTCAACATCATTCAAAAAATATATAACATTTGGTCCGCAGACCTTTTTAGAAACCAAACTCTTGACGGGGTGTTATCCCCGCCAAGAGTGGTTTGGTTTAAAAAGTCAGTTTCCTTGACTACTGAAGTTTATACAGCATCACAGATTTCTGTGTACTTGCGTAGATCGCAAAACGCTCCTGACCCGCATTTGAATTGAACTGGAAGAGACGCGGCTTTTTGCCAGCTTCAAACGACGTACACGTCAACACGATAAGATTATCTACCATCGTAGGAGTCCACTGATAATCCGGAGTAGATGCACTCGGAACAACTGACGAGAACGCACAACTGTTACCCGTAGAAGCTTCCCATCCTACATACATATCGCCGTATTTAATCGAATAGAAATCCGTATCGGTAATTTTAGCAATCGTTATCGTATTGTAAGCAGCATCATAAACGATATTCGTTTCATCGAAAGCCGGACTTTCAAGTTTATCATAGGTAAAAGTGGACTTAGTAGCAGTTGCACCCGAATATTTATCTTTCAAAATATAGCATACTTTGCCATCCGGATAGCCGACTACGTACTCTCCCGACCAGTCTGCCGGAGCTGCAGTCAAAGGCACATAATTTTTGGCATTCGATGCTGCCTGCTTCAATTCCACCGAAGCCAGCGTCACACCAGCGACTTTTGCAACGAGATTCGCCGTATAAGCAGCATCGGTAGTGTTATTACCAACAGCGTTTACAACAATCGTGTTATCAGTTTTGGTTCCGAGCGAGAATTTATCGATATTCGTGCCTTCAAGTGCAAACGTTACCTGATCGGCGGTCGTATTCGCGACTGTATAGGAAAGCGTCTGTGCTACCGGAGAAGTTGCCGCAAACTGCTGCGGAACAGTCGTAATCTCAACGGCAGGTGTGGTAGTATTCTTCGAAATGCTGCGAAGCATGATATTGATCTTGGAGCTGTCGTAACCAAGAGCAAAACCCAATACATCGACCACGTCGCCATCAGCATAACCATTGAAATAGGAATCCAATCCGTAAGCAATCTGGATTTTCTTATCCGAGAATCCGGTTACATCAATCGTATAAGTATTATACGAAGCACCTTGTTCGATATTGAGCGTACCGGAAATCTTGGCATACTTGTACACAGCAGGGCTTGCGATATAAGCAGAAAGGGCGGCCGCATCAAATGTTGCCGGAGCAGGCAGTTGAAGCGACGAAGCCGCACCTACCGTAACCTCGAAGGACGAGAACTGATAGAGATCGATACGAAGTTCGCTGGTTCCCTTTACAGTAGCGGTCTTGTCAATATCACCGATATAGGGATTTGCGGTCTGCGTATTCCAATCATTATTGAAGCCCAAGATGTAGTTTACGGTTCCATTGTTGTTCTGCGCGAACAGCACGCCCTTCTGATGAACGCCTACAATGGTAGCATTCTCAACCTCGAACTTACCTGCGCTCTTAATCTGATCAATAGTAACTTTCTGATATTCTTCAACAACACCGCCTCCGAGTTCCGGACCGTTACCGCCTGCGAAAAGTTTGAAATCGTCGAGACGCAGACCCTGGTGGCCGTCGACACTGCTACCCGTGAAGGGATAGTCGTTGAAACGTACCGAAATTTTGTCCGTCGAAGCGGATGCCGGCAGTTTGAACTCCGCCGTGCAGATAGACCAGTTGCCCGTACCGACTTTTTTAGCCGTAAATGCAACGGGCGAATAGGTCGTACCGCCATCGATACTTACAGCGAGTTTCACCGTCGAAGTGTTGATTTCCGCAGGTACCGGAGCACCACTGACATATTTTTCCTGATCCAGGGCCGTGAAGGTAAACGTGAAATTGTTATTCGAGCCGATATTGATATTCTCGATCTCGAAAACAGCCGAGGTTTTGCCGATATAGACATAGGGAGCGCCCGAAACCTCGGACTTCTCGCTGTCGGAAGGCTGATAAGCCGCACCACTGTTACGTACCGAAGCGTCGGTGCCGCCATAGGCAACAGCCGACTGATCGAGCGAACCGCCACGGGTCCAGCCTTCGAACTTGTCGACATAAGGCCAGTAGCCGTCAGTGCCCTTCTCGACCTTCGTACCGCAATTCTCGCTGTAAAGGGCGTCGCCGACCGGAATGTCGCCGTCGCTCTGCACAACCTTGATCGTAGCCTCCCGCTTCAAGGGAATACCCTCGAACGTGGAATAAGCAGTCAGCGTAAGTTCGGCAGTACGTTCCGCCGTAGCCTGACCGAGCGTAAAGGTCAGCGTCGTAGTACCGGTTTTGCCCGACATGGCGCTGGGCGTGCACCACTGCGAGTCGCCCGCGTTTTTGAACGTCAAATCCCAGTCGCCTTTCGAAACGACCTCTACAGACTGTTCGAGCTTGCCTCCCGCAAGTTTACCGGCGATGGTCACGACCTCGCCGCCGTTCACGGTAATTTCGGGCATTCCCGAATAACCGTTGTCGTCATCGTCCGAGCATGCAGTGAAGGCTGTAATTGCCAACACCGAGCAGAACAATGTTTTCCAGAAATTTACTACTTTCATAGAGTTGAGTGTTAGTTAAAAAATGTATTTTTTGTAGCCAAAATTATTCGAAATCATTACATAATAGTAATATTATGCCTCAAAGTTAAAATTATTTTCCGGACCATCAAAGGTTTGTAACACTCTTTTAATAATCAGATCGGTCCAATTTACAACCTTTTTTAACTCCTGCCGACAGTTCGCCGGTGAGGACAGAAGACCCGGAACATGCTCATCGGGCATACTCCGGGTCCAGTAGTATTCGGTTAATCAGCGTATTCTGTCGGCAGCGCGCACCAGCAATTCGTCGCGGAAAATCGCACGGGCCGCCAGATAGGCAAACAGCAAGCAGACCAACGGCAGCACAATGGCGGGTCGAAAGCCCTGGGTGTGGAACGTCAGGTCGGAAAAGACCCTCCAGCTCAGGAAGTAGTAGACGCCTTCCATGATCGCGGAGCCCAGCAACAGCACCATTTCCACCACGCAAAGACGGAGTTGCAGCAAACGGCGGCGGAACAGGAAAATCGTAACCAGCGGCAGTGCGCAGGCCAGCGCCAGCAATACCCCCATATAAAGGGTGGACTGAACGACTGCGCCGTCGGTGGTTTTCAGCCCGAAGGCGTAGAGTCCAAATTCCCCGGCATCGCCCGCAAACCATGCCAGCCCCGCAAAAAGCGTCACGGCCATAAGTGCCGAAATGACAAGCAAATAAAGCGTTTGGATTCGTTGTATCATCATTTACAAAGTTTTGTCGATCAAATATTTGTTCCGCTCGGAAGATCCTCTGTTGATCAATTCGCCCAAAAATCCGGCCAAAAACAACTGAACGCCGAGAATTACGGCTAAAATCGCCAGATAAAACAGCGGCTGGTCCGCAACGGGCCTCAGCGGCAGGCCGTGGGACTGTTTCCAAAGTTTTTCGGCGATGATCCACACGGTCGTTCCGCCGCCGAGCAGGAACATCAGCGTCCCGAGGCTCCCGAAGAAGTACATCGGCGAACGCCCGAAATGAGTCATGAACAGCACCGTGATCAGGTCCAGATACCCTTTTACCGTACGTTCGAGGCCGAATTTCGAACAACCGTATTTGCGGGCATGATGGTCCACGACCTTTTCTCCGATACGGCCGAAGCCGGCCTTCTTGGCCAGGATCGGTATAAACCGGTGCATTTCGCCGTAGACCTCGATGGCCTTCACCACCTTGCGGCGATAGGCTTTGAGCCCGCAGTTGAAATCGTGCAGTTTGATGCCCGATACGGTCCGTGCCGTCCAGTTGAAGAACTTGCTGGGCCAGCGCTTGCCGATCGGGTCGTGGCGCTGTTTCTTCCACCCCGACACGAGGTCATAGCCCTCTTCGAGGACCATGCGCCGCAGTTCGGGAATTTCGTCGGGCGAATCCTGCAAATCGGCGTCCATCGTGATGACCACCTCGCCTTCCGCCGCTGCGAATCCACAGTAAAGAGCCGCGGATTTGCCGTAATTGCGGGCAAAACTGATGCCCCGGATTGCCGGATACTGCGCTTTGAGGCGTTCGACCTCCTCCCACGAACCGTCCGACGAACCGTCGTCGATCAGAATAACCTCGTAGGAGAACCTGTTTTCACGCATCACACGGTCGATCCATGCCACCAACTCGGGCAGGGACTCCGCTTCGTTGTAAAGCGGTACGACGACCGATATATCCAGTTTATTCATTCCTATTCGTTAGTGCCTTCCGAAAAGACATCGGGATCGCGCTTGGTAAAAGCCGCAATAAACAGACCGAAAAAGCCGCCCTTGATGACCGAGCCGAACATTCCACTGAAAATCTGCACCAGCGGCGACCGCATCAGTTTCATCATCAGTTCGATCTGGTCGGCCGTATAGAAGCCCGTATTCTCCAGCATGGCGATCGACGGAGTTATCATCGCCTCGTACTTGGCTTCGAAAAACCAGTTGACGGCGACGCCCATGAAAGCACCCTCGATAAACCCGGCGCAAAGCATCACGCAGACCATAAAGCCCAGGCACTGTCCATAGCTGTATCCCTTGGCTCCGTACTCGGCCACACGGCGTTTGGTGAAATAGCCCAGCAGCAGTACGAACACGACCAGCGACAAAAGCGACAACAGCCTGTTCTGCACATAAAAGCCCAGTACGTCGAAAAGGATGGCGACCAAGGCCATGATTACGCCATATCGCGCGGCATCGTTCCAGAAATTGTTCTTCTTCATTTTGTATCGATCATTTTATCAATCTATTGCAGTTCTCCCTTGCCCTCGCGCAGGATTTCCGGTTCATTGTCCGTCAGGTCCACGATCGTCGTGGGAATATTGTCGCCGATACCGCCGTCGATGACCAGCGCGACTTCGCGGCCGTATCGTTCGTGGATCAGTTCGGGATCGGTCGTGTACTCCACCACCTCGTCGTCGTCCTTGACCGACGTTGTAATCATCGGACACCCCAACGCCCCGACCACAGCCCGTGCAATCGGGCTGGCGGGAATGCGGATACCGATCGTACGACGCCGCTCGAGGGCTTTATCCGGAATGCGCGCCGAAGCGGCCAGCACGAAGGTAAACGGCCCGGGCAGGTTGCGTTTCAGGATTTTGAAGACGGCATTGTCCACCCGGCAGTACTCCGCGACCTGGGCGATACTTTCGAAAACCACGGTAAATTCCCCGTTCCCCTTGCCTTTGATGCGGCGCAGCCGTTCGATGGCCTTCGGCGAACGCAGCGAACAGCCGAAAGCATAGACGCTGTCGGTGGGATAAATAATGATTTCATCCCGCTCCAGGGCGTCTACGACGCGCTGCAACTCCTTCTCCGAAGGATTCTGTTCGTATATCTTCGCAAGCATGGGATGACAAAGATACGAAAATTATTTAATCTTGCGCCGATTAAGTTCGTCGCTGTATGCCCGTGCGTTCTTATTGTGTTCACTCAGGGTTTTGGCGAAATTGTGGTAACCGTCGAACTCGGGCCGCGCACAGAAGAAGATATAGTCGTGTTTCTCGTAGTCGAGCACGGCGTCGATGGCGTTTTTCCCCGGCATGCAGATGGGCGAAGGCGGCAACCCCTTATTCACATAGGTATTATAGGGTGAATCGTATTTCAGGTGTCTGTAAAGGATGCGGCGCAGTCCGAAGTCCTGCATGGCATACTTTACCGTCGGGTCGGCCTGCAACTTGATATCTTTGTTCAGGCGGTTGATGTAAACCCCCGCCACACGGGGCATCTCGTCGGTCTTGCGCGTCTCCTCGTAGACGATCGACGCCAGGGTCATCACCTCCAGCCGGCTCAGTCCGCTGCGCTTGCGTTTGTCGTCGCGCCCGGAGGTCCAGAAACGGTCGTATTCGCGCTTCATGCGCTTCACAAACTCTTCGGGCGTCACCGTCCAATACAATTCGTAGGTATCGGGAATAAACATCGAAAAGAGCGTCACGCTGTCGAACCCGACCTCTTCGGCCAGTTCTTTCGAGGTCAGCGCCTGCATGATAGCCGTGGAATCGGCGTCGATCTGCCGGGCGAGTTTCTGCGCCAACTGCGCCGGAATACGCACGTTGTTGATCGCCACCCGCACAGGGGTCTGCAACCCCAACTTGAGCATACGCGCAATTTCGACGACGCTCATGCCGCGTTTGAGGACATAACGGCCGGGCTTGAAGGTTTCACCCAGGTTGATCCGGCGGGCATAGGCATCGAACGCCCGGTGGTGTTTGATCTGCGGCAGCAGCGAATCCACGACCTGCGCGTAGTCCGCACGGCTGCTCACATACAGGTCGCGTTCCGCAACTACCGCATTCCCATAGAATTGCTGCCGCGCGACGAAGGCCGCGACGACCGCCAGGACGAGCACTGCCAGCAGGCTCCGGAGCAATATTTTCTTACGCATTCGGCAATATTTTTTTGCGAAGGTAATAAAAAAATATACGATTTCATCGTCCCGGCGTCGTCCGGCCGGGAAACAACCGGGCGCGCAGCGCCGAATCGCACCGTCCCGAAAAAAAATATTTTCACTGCTGCGAATTGTTTTTTCTTGATTCTTAGTTTTTTATCCATATATTTGCAGGGTAATAGTCACTGCATCATTCTGAATTCTGAAAATATGAAACACCAGTCTACCCTACTCTTTCTGGGGGTATGCGCTCTTCTGACAGCAGGTTGCGTCAAAGAGCCCAATTCCAATCGCACCCCTTCGGGTCCCGACGACTACTTCGATTTCAAAATCGATCAGCAGGTCGCCTTGTCGGTCGATTACGGCTTCCCCAATAAAGACTACGCCGTCCTGTTCGAACTCTACGATCAGGACCCGATGACCGAAAACGCGGCAGGCGAAAGCGTCAAACGGGACATCGAACCCATCTACCGCGCAACAACCAATGGTTCGGGCAAATTCTCCGCCGACATCCAGGCGCTCTCCAGCCTCTCGAAAGTGTGGCTCTACTCGGATTATCCGGGAACGCTCTCCCCTGTCGAACTGGAAATCGAGGACAACCGAATCACGTACAGCCAAAAGGCTTATGTCGCGCAGCTCCGCACAAAAGGCACGCGGGCCGTCACGGGGAACAAACACACCTACCCCGACGGATGGCTTACGCTGGGCGACTGGGACCAGTACGGAACCCCCGACTACCTGGAGCCCGAGCGAACCATGCCTTCGGCCGGTACGCTGTATGACATCAACGAGGTGTTCGTCAAACGCAACGACATGCGCAAACTGAAAGAACGCTACCCCGAATTTTTCGCCGACGGGCTCAGTTCGGACCTCCGGATCGTCAAGCCGACGAAGGTCTATCTGGTATTCATCAACAGTACGGCAGCCTGGCGGAATACCGTGGGTTACTACACCTACCCCACCGGGCAGGAGCCGCAGAGCGCAGCCGAACTCCAGCGGGTTCTGGTCTTTCCCGATGCGTCGCCGTTCGTAAAGAAAATCGGCGCCACAACGGCGCGTGGCGCACTGGCCGGCGGCGACCGGGTCCAACTCAAATACTGGGACGGTGAAAAGTTCAACGACGAGTTCCCCGCGGGAGTTTCGATCGGCTGGTGGCTCGAAGGAATGGGATTCAACGCCAACACCGGCAACATCGCCATCCAGAACAAAGGACAGTTCAGCAGGTTCTCCACCGACCACCTGAATACCGACGGCGAAAGGCGCACTATCGCGCTGCTCGATCCCCAGAGCCGGAAAATCGTGGCAATCGGCTTTGAGGACAACCTCGATCTGCGCTACAACGACGCGACCTTCTACCTCGAAGTCGAGGAGGACGGGGCCATCGACGGCAACATCCCCGAACTGCCCGACGACGGCAACGGCCCGTCCGACGAGGAAAACTATGTCAAAACCGACGGATTCCTGATGTTCGAAGACCTGTGGCCCTATGCCGGCGACTACGACATGAACGACGTGATGATCAAGTACAGCAGCAAGGTCTACAAGCACATCCTGAACAATTCGGTATACAGGATCGAAACCGAGTATACGCCCTGCCATAACGGCGGCAAGATTCAGTCGGGATTCGGCGTTCAACTGACGAACCTCGCTCCGGATGCCGTCCATAAAGTCACCGCCACAGGCGCCATTCCGTCGCAATATATGCAGGGGCAGCCGCTCGAACCGGGACAAAAACATCCGACGGTCCTCCTGTTCGACGACATTCAGCCTGTCCTCGACAACAAAATATCCGTGACATTCGAACTCAACGACGTGATCGAGTCCACCGTAACGCCGCCTTTCAATCCGTTCATTTTCGTCGAATCGGACAAGATTCGCGGCAAGGAGGTGCACCTGGTGAAACACATGCCTACCGACAAGGCCGATCCGAGCCTTTTCGGCACGGGACACGACGGGTCGAAGCCAAGCCAAAACCTCTACTATGTGCTGGCGAAGAACGACACACAATATCCGTTTGCGCTGAACATGCCTTTCCTGGACAATATTCCGATCCCTGACGAAGGCGTGAAGATCGACGACTCCTACCCCAAATTCCGCAGTTGGGTGGAATCGGATGGCAAGACCAATAAAGACTGGTATCTCTATCCGGCCAAAAAATAGGATGGATTTGAATCTGAAAAAAGTCCCGGGCAGGCTTGCCCGGGACTTTTTATTTGCCATGACCTACCGAAACCACCCTGCGAAATACCCTGGCAAAGAAAGAAATACGATTCCGGCAAAGAAAATATTCCCGATGTGTTTGCGGGGATGATAAAATTTTCCTACTTTTGTCCCCGGGTGAGTCTTATACGACCAGCTCCTACAGAATCCCCCAGGCGAGGAATCGAGCAAGGGTATGTGGTCGTAGCGGTGCGATGTAAGTAGCTCACCCTTTTTTCTATAACAGCGTTTAACTCGGTGAGTTAAACGCTGTTTTTTGCAATGGACATGAAGGTCATAACCGTCGTATGAAAAGGTTTCATTTTCAACATACGAAAATTCCCCAACTCAGTACCGTATGTGCATAGAATTCAACCTTACCCTGCACCACATCGGTCAATTTGGGCTCTTGATCGACCGGTAAACGCGTTCGAAAACTCTTATGACGCTGCTGTTCAGTCGTAACCTATCATTGGCAATGTATTGAAAATATTTCTTTTCCTGCGGGCTGATCTGCACGCAAAAGACATTGCCGATCTTGGAAACAATACGTTTCGGTTTTTCCATAAAACATTTAGTGGAAAACTATTCCGATAAAGATCCGGATTTAAGAATCACATCACGCGGAAAAACAATCGTCCAATCGCCATCCACTGCCGTAGTAGTCGTAAGGTCAATATATCCGACATAGTCATCCGGCTTCAATAAGTACTGTTTGCCGCCAGCACTGTTGAATACATTGCTATCGATAAAATAGAACCGCAATTTATCCCACGACGCCGGGTTTCCACCGATCGGACCTGTAATTTTCTCAACAGCGCCAATTTCCTTATAAAAGTCCATTGTGGAAGCCAATAATACTATTTGCAGAAAACACAAATATCAACAATTACACAAATCTCGCCGAACGATATCCTCGCCGATCGGGAATCGATTATCTCCATAAACGAGGATATCGTCGTTCATTTGGGTAAATCACAGAAATAATATAGGCCAATAACTCCTTTTAAATTTACTGCAAGCATCTAACAATAATTCACTGTCAACAGCTTCTGCCCAACCAAAATGCTGATTCTGAAGGCCTGCAATATTTTTATCCAACACTATTCCCGACATAAATACGATCTTATTATTTTGTATCACATATATGGCACTTTGAACAGTTGCCATATCGCCCCCTGTCACTACACAATCAAAATTTGGCAAAATATCTTTCAGAATATTTTTATTATTGCATTTCAGGTATAGCCCCTTGAATAATTGGGGATCGAGATCTTGCCGGTCATTTTTATTAACGATAATATATACCGCCAGGTCCTCATTATCAAAACACAAATCATTTAATGGATTGATCGTATCCCCAACAATCCCTTTCATATGATGCATATCAATATTGGATGTTAAAATTACAATAGGACTTCCAATCACGAATAGCTCGAAAAGCCAGCAGGTGAGTATAATAAAGATAAAACCTAAAAAAAATTTAATGCCCGATTTCATATTTCTATTTATCTTTTTCTTTTACCATGAATTATGACGATAGTACCTTTATTGGGAGCAACTAAAGTCTTATCACTAACAACTGCTCCCGGATAAAAAACTCTCACATCTGATGCCCGCACTTGACCATTAGCCCCAATTTTAGTTGCCATTTTTTCAGCTACGCTTTTCCCCAAAAAAGGGCTTATTGCAGTTCGGCATCCACCTACCAGATTTATATCCGCATCAAGAGCAAATGCTCCTGCATTAAAGTTTGAAACATTCAAAGTTTCACTGGTCATCATATTCATCATATCGTGACCCACAAATCCGACATCTAAATCACCAGGTGTTGCATGGCCAATATATGCAAAATTGCTAACTAAATCATTAGTTCTTGAATCTTCCCCTGTTTTATCATTCACATAATTAACTATATCATCACTACTGGATACAACTTGCATCGTTACGCCAACATCAGCAGCTTGTTTTTGATAATCATTGAGGGTTTTAGTGTCATATCCACCTTCACCACCACCATTATATACTATCCACGTTGCTTTTTCCCCATTCCCTTGTTTATTGAATTTTTTTTGCATTTTTTTTGCCCTATCTAAACCATTTTCCAAAAAATGCAGTTTGTTTCCATGATCCCCAGGTTGTCCTGAAATGACGATACCTTCCCGTCCATCTGGATCAATATACTTAATTGGATTATTATAGCAATACGCATACGGTGAAATCGGATGGTAACCGTAGCTCAAATTTACTGAAAATAAAGCGATAATGCAAATCGCGGCGGTCAAAAATTTGTTTTTCATAACAGTATAATTTTTAAGGTTATAGCATCGGCAATTCATTCGTGGTTGCCCCCTGCATTTTCTTTCCCTGTTCGTTGCCTTTTTCCAGCTTTTCATGCAAACCTTCACTCATCTGCTCCCAGCCCAGGGATTTCAGGCTTTCGTAAAGCGATTGCGACCGCGCTTCGATCTGCCGGGTGTATTCATCCTCCTTATACCCGTTTTGTTCCAAATGCGACATAAGGGCCGCATCGAGCGATTTGCCCAAGATAATGCAGGCATTGGGATTTTGAGGATAGTATTCCAGCGATTTCTCACAACAGCGCCGTGTAAACCCGTCGTAACATTCGAATTTGCGCCAATACCCGAACGCAAGGTCCGCAAGTTGTACGGCAACGGTTTCCCGATCCGTCAGCGGGGCAAGGTACACCTTGCTCTCAATGGCCTTGTCGCCGATCTCGAAATGCTCCTTATAGAAAAATTCCGGGGTTATCTGGTGGGTTGTCAGTTCCACGTTAACCCACGGCTCGGGATACATGTTATCCTCATTGCGGTAACGGATAAACACATGGGCCGGGGCGCGGGCAATATATGCTTCAGCCCCGAGGGATTCGGCCAGAACCTTGTAGTACATCGGCAGGGAACGGCATTGCCCTGTATGCGTCCGCATGACTTTGCTTACGAACTGGTCGGTAAAATCGGATTCGTCCCCCGTATGGTCGAAATCGTAGGTGAACGGTTTATGTCCGTTCCCGGAATAAGGGCGGAAAAAATATTCCGTGAGCGCCAGGTTCTTCCCGGTCTTATACCGGCCGAGTCCATTTGCTGCAATCAGCCGTTGCAGGAACGCAACTGCGGTATCTATGCCGTCGCAATACGCCTTGTAATCCAGGCCGCCGTCGAGGTAAGCCCATTCCGCAAGGAAGACGGCACGTTTTACACTCAAGGGGGCTTTGCCATCGAGCATATCCGCAATTTCGAGATACGCCTGCCGGTAATGCCGGCTACGGGATTCGTCCGGCGTATGATTCAGCACCGGGCCGCCCTGCCGGCCGTTCGCCGGTTGAAGCGGGAATACACAACAAAACAGAAGCAGGCAGAGTACTCCTTTTACGATTAATTTTACATCCATAGATTTATCCATAAACAGGTAATTAAAATTAACGGATAAACCTCAAAACACCAAGCAATAACGGCCTTACATATACACACACAAACCAATAATAACCAATGAATTACAAAACAAAAACGCTTACATGGAGATAACAGGCCGAAAAGACACTGAGATCATCGGATAACGAGGCAGATTTTCAATCCGTCCTGGCGGACTGATTTAACCGGGAGAGGGCACGCCGGGCCTCCCCGGTTCGTTCACGACCAGGATGCTTCGGAAACATCTCCCCGGCCTCAGGCAGGAAACAATCCGGCGCCAGTTCCGGCTTTGGAAAAATAATTGTACCTTAACCTCGCAGAAAACCAAAAACAATGGAAAACAGAATCACAACGCTCTTCGGCATCCGCTACCCCGTCATCGCAGGCGGAATGGTGTGGTGCAGCGGCTGGCGGCTGGCCGCCGCCGTCAGCGAAGCCGGCGGGCTGGGACTGATCGGCTCCGGCTCGATGACGCCCGAACTACTGCGCGAACACATCCGCAAATGCCGCGCAGCCACGTCCCGGCCTTTCGGCGTCAACGTGCCGCTCGTCTATCGCTATACACCTGAATTAATGAATATTATCATAGAAGAGCGCGTGCCGGCTGTTTTCACATCGGCAGGTAACCCCGCGACCTGGACCGGACGTTTGCACGACGCCGGCTGCCGCGTGGCACACGTGGTGTCGAGCTCGAAATTTGCCCTCAAAAGCCGCGATGCAGGCGTAGACGCCGTCGTGGCCGAAGGGTTCGAAGCCGGAGGTCACAACGGCCGCGAGGAGACGACCACCATGGCCCTCATCCCGCAGGTCAGGCAGGCCGTCGATCTCCCGCTCATCGCCGCAGGAGGCATCGCCACGGGAGCCGGCATGCTGGCCGCCTTTGCCCTGGGAGCCGAAGGGTGTCAACTGGGAACCCGTTTCGCCCTGTCGCAGGAGAGTTCCGCCTGTGAAGCCTTCAAACAGTTGTGCATCGGATTGCAGGAAGGCGATACGATCCTGGCGCTCAAAAAGGTCGTTCCGACACGCCTCATCCGCAACGGTTTCTGCCGCACGGTGGAGGAAGCCGAAAGCCGGGGCGCCGATGCGGAAGAGTTGCTCGCGCTGGTGGGTCGCGGACGACCGAAACGGGGCATTTTCGAGGGTGACCTCGACGAAGGAGAACTGGAGATCGGGCAGATCACAGCGCTTATCGACGACCTGCCGTCCGCAGGCGACATCCTCCGCCGGCTCATCGCCGAATACGAAACCGCCCGGAAAAAGCTCTGCCCGCTCTGATTTCTGCCGGAGACGAACCCGTACATCCTCCATTCCGATTTTCGCCTCCGCCGCCCGAAAACAGGTCCGGTTCGTTCTTCCGCATACCGTCACAAACGATATTTCCCGGTATTAAGATTCGGTTTCACGTTACAATGTGACAAAAAAATACTTATATTTGTAAACAGTTAAAATCAAAAACAAGAAACCGATGATACGACTCAATGTATTTATCCGCACGACGGAAAGCAACCGCGAAGAACTGGTACGCACGGCCAAGGAATTGGTAGCCGCCTCACTCAAAGACGAAGGATGCGTCGCCTACGACCTGTTCGACAGCGCCACGCGTAACGACGTACTGATGATCTGCGAAACCTGGAGCGACTCGAAGGCACTGGCTGCCCACGAGCAGGCGTCGCACTTCACGACCCTCGTGCCGCGCCTGGAACAACTGGGCGAACTGAAAATCGAGAAGTTTATCTTCTGATCGGCCCGTGCCGCCCGGCGGCAACCGGACACAAAAAACCTCCGCGTTCGACGCGGAGGTTTTTTCATTTACTCTTCGATTGCCTTGAAGTCGGTCTTGTACAGGCCGCAGATCGGGCAGGTCCAGTCGTCGGGAATCTCCTCGAAAGGCGTTCCCGGCGCGATTCCCGTCTCGGGATCGCCCTTTGCAGGGTCATAGACATAATCGCAGGCCGTACACTTGTAGCGCTTCGGAATGCAGCGGTCGGCAACCTTGCCCCAGTCGATCAACTCCCAGAATGCAGCCAGGAAATCGGGACGGCGGTTACGGTAGTCGATGTAGTAGGCATGCTCCCAAACATCGACGGTCATCACCGGGCGCAGACCGTCGGTCATCGGATTGCCCGCATTCGATTTGGCGGCGATCGACAGTTTTCCGCCCTTATCCATCGCCAGCCAGGCCCATCCGGAGCCGAAAAGCCCTACGGCAGCCTTGGTGAACTGCTCCTTGAAAGCCTCCACCGAACCGAACGCCTCGGAGAGTTTCGCGGCCAGTTTCGCAGGAATCGGCTGCTGGGCGGGAGTCAGCATCTGGAAGAAGAAGGTATGGTTCCAGGCCTGGGCGGCGTTGTTGAAAATACCCCCGTCGGCCTTCCGGACGATCTCGTCGAGCGGCATCTCCTCATAAGGCGTGCCCACAATCAGGTTGTTCAGGTTATTCACGTAGGTCTGCAAATGCTTTCCGTAGTGGTAATCGAAGGTTTCCTTGCTCATCTTCGGAGCAAGCGCTTCCAGTGCGTAAGGAAGCTCAGGCATTGTATGTTTCATAGTCTTGTAAATTAAAGTTTGCCCTAATTTAGCGAAAATTCCGATCGGTTACTACATCGAACCGAAAATGATTATCAATTAAACGAATTATAGCCTTTTGCAGCAACAAAAACGGGGACTTCCGAAAGCCCCCGTTATGCAAACCGTCCCCGGTGAAAAGGCTTAGAAATTCGCCTTGATGCCCACCGTGAAGTTGGCTCCCAGTTCGGGATACCACGGATATTCGTACAGGCGGCGGTTGATGAGGTTGCGCCCCTCGGCAAAGAGCGTCACTCGGCCCGAAACCTTCCAGTCGAAATTGACCCGCAGGTCGACTGCAAAGGGGGCTTCGAAATTATTTACTCCCAACGGAATCAATCCTGATTCCTCCGACTGGAGCAGGTAATGAAGCGTCGTCCAGCTTCGGCCGCTCTGCATCAGCGCCTTCACCCCGAACGAAACCTTGCGTCCTTCGTAAGCAACGCCCAGATTGCCCTCAAATGAAGGAGCGCCGTTTTTCAGATCCGTTTCGTCGTTGTAGAGATAACCGTGCACACCCAGGTCGAATTTCAGCACGCTGACAGGCCGGAACTCGATTTCGCCGTTGAACGAAGTGACGGTCTGACGACCCGTCACAGCTTCGAAGGGGGTCTGAAACATCACTACATCTCCGTTCATCGACGCAGGATCGATTCCAATTTCCATATTAGTCCAGTAAAGATGGTTGTCCCGAACCGAAACCCCGGCGTAAACGCGGTAGTTGAAGCGGCTGCGCCACAGGCTGCCGCCCAGTCCGAGGCGGAAATTGTAGTCGACCGAACTCTTGTCGAGCCACATCGAAGAAGCGACATAGGGATTCTCCAGCGTCAGGGCCCGGAAATCGTTCGGTTTCACAGCTCCGTCGGCCTCGAAGAAGGGTTTCAGTCCCGGTGTTCCGAGGTTGAAATCGAGCCGGGCATAAGGGATGATATAGTTTTCGGATTTCACACGCGAATCGGGAACCTGATCCCCGAACTCAAGACGGTCGTGGTAATAGTCGGCTCCCACGTCGAGGCGCACCACGCCTCCGGCAAAACCGTAGCGCAGGGCAGCGTGGATCAACTGTTGGTTCCGCTCCGAAATGGATTTCTGCCCGGCCAGCCGTTCATAACCCGCTTCGAGCGAAAAATGGCTGCGGCCGAACCCGCGGGCGATTTTAGCCCGGGCTTCGAGCGTCGTTTGACGCGCCTTGTCGTTGTACTCCGGCCATTCGGAGTGGTCGAAGAAGAATCCTCCGCGCAGGGCGATTTCGAAGTTCGTGCGGCTCAGGTCCTGGAAATTATCCCCGAAGCGAACCGCAACGTTCGCATCGCCGTAGTCGTTCATTCCGCCGGGCTTGATCAACGATTCGAAAGTCTCGCCGGCATAGGCCCCGTAGCGGTGATACATCCGGTTGTCGTAATAAATATCGCCTTCGAGGATATGACGGCCGAAATACTTGCCCGCAGCGGCTCCGATACGGTTGAACATCCGCGTGGAATTATTCTTCACGCCGAAGTTGTTTTTGATCTTGGCATACTGCCCCTCGTGGTTGATATATCCCACGATGTAACCCGTCGAGGGATTCTGCGACGAAGCATAGAAATCCAGCACCGAGTTGAGCGGATAGCCCGCTCCGGCCTTCACGTAGAACGGCAGCGGACGGTTGAATTCCCAGTAGGTCACCGTCGCGGGACGGATCGGACGCGTCGAAAGCGTCGTCCGCAGCGACAGCGGCGTAATGGTGTAATCTATTTCGGGGCGCATGCGCGCCGTATCGGTCATGTCGGGCTCGACGGCCAGTTTCGAGGCGCTCTCCACCTTCGGAACATAGGCTTTGGTCACCTCGACCTGTTTTTCGACCTGCGCCGCAGCCAGTTGCGGCAGCACTGCCGCGAAGGCGGCCGCTATCAGAATCTTCTTCATCGTCAGTTGAGTTTTGCGATTCGCGCCTTCGCTTCGTCCACGATGCCGTCGTCGGCAGGCGAATATCCGTCGGCGACACTCTGCCACGTTGCCCGGGCCTGGAAATTATCCCCTTTCTTCACATACACGTCGCCCAGCAGGATAAAGGCTTTGGCCAGCCAGTAGGCCTGCGGTTCCCGCTCCGAGAAGGCGAAGACCTCCTTTTCAGTCTTGTTCATGTCGCCGCCCTCGAACGTGGATTCGATCACGTAATAGGCAGCCTCGGAACCCTCTTTGGTCCGCACGTCCTTGGCCAGTTCCTTGTAGAGTTTCACCGCTTCGTCGCGACGGCCTTCTGCGCGCAACTGCCCGGCCCAGGCGTATTTCGCTTCACGGAGCGCCACGGCTCCCGCATCGGCATGGCCGCAGACATCGGCCGCCATTTCGGCGATTTTCGCCCCGTCGCCACCGGCCACCGTGGCACGCACATACCCCTTCATGGCATCTTCGCGGCCCGTAATGGTCGGCGCCGCGTCGTAAAGCCTGCGGTAAGCTGAAGCGGCCTCCTCCCAGCGTTTGTCGGCATAGGTCATTTCGGCGAGTTTCTCCAGCACGGCGACCGTGTACTGGGTCGCACCCTGGCCGGCCAGTGCCGTGAGCGCTTCGATAGCCTCCTCGCGCTCGCCCGAACGGAGGTAACAGTCGCTCAGGTAGTAGAGGGCATCGGTCATGTAATAGCCCTTCGGGTAGCTCTTCACATAGCTGCGCAGCGACTTCGCGGCGGCATCCCGATGTCCGTCGAGGTAAAGCTTCTGTGCCGCGGCGAACGACAGCGAGTCGCGTGAAAGGGCCGTCAGATCGCTCTCCACACCGGCTTTGGCGGCATAGTCGAAATAAGCGTCGGCATCGCCCTGCGAAACGTAAATCTCGCGGATCGACTGCATCGCCCCCTTGGCTTCGGAGGATTGGGGCGATACCCCGACCACCATATCGTAGTATTTGAGCGATTTTTGCTTGTCGCCGAGGTTCAGGTAAGCCAGTCCGAGGTCAGACAACGCCTGTGTGTAACGCGGCGAGGAGGGATAGGCCGCCACGAACTTTTCGAGCTGCGCGGCGCCTTCGGCATACTTCTCCTGTGCGATGAAACTGCGGCCCAGTTCATAGGAAGCTTCATCGGCATAATCGCCGCCCGAAGCGATGATCTGCCGCAGGGCCTGCTGTTTCTGGGCCGTACGGCCCAGGATACCGAGCGTCACGGCCCGCTTGTAACGGGCATACTGCTGTTCGGGGGTCCCCAGGGCGATCGCCTTGTCGTACTCCCCCACGGCCGCCTCGAAACGACGGTCGGAATAGGCCACGTCGCCCAACCGGTTGTAGGCGTCGGCCCGGTAGCGGTCGCGCGCCGGATACGCGGAGAGGAACTTGTCGAACGAACTTTGCGCCTGCTGGAGGTCGTTGCGGTCGAAAGCGCAGTAACCGAGGTTGTACCACGCCATCGCGTACTCCCGCTCGGTGCGGGGCGCACGCTTCAAGTAGGCGTTATATTTGGCGGCGGCCACCGGATAGTCGCCCTGTGCAAAGGCGATCTCACCCTGCCAGAAAGAATTCAGGGCCGTGTATTTGGGACTGACGTTCACCGCAGCGGATTCCGCGAGGTAACGCTGTGCAGACGGCATGTCGCCCGCCTTGTAAGCCTCCAGTCCACGGAAATAGGTAATCTTCTGCAATGCCGCGCGGATGTCGGCATCCCCCGTAGGCATCTGTTTGATGGCCCGGTAGGCAGCATCGTAGTCGCGGGAGTTGTAGTAGGCGGCAATCAGCAGCGTGCGGGCCTCCCCGACGCGCGGCGACGAGGGATAACGGTCGATGTAACGCATCAGCACGTTGATAGCCCCGTTGAAAGCGCCGCCGCCCAACTCGTATTGCAGTTTGGCGTAGTTGAACAACGCATCCTCGGCAATCGCCGCATCGAGCGACTCGTCCGAAGCCATTGCAAAAGCCTGCATCGCCGACTCCTTGTCCCCGGCGCGCAGGTAACAGTCGGCCAGGTGGTAGGAGGCGTTCTGCGTCAGCGCGTCTTCGGCGCCGCACGCCTTACGCAGCCACTCCGCAGCCTCGGGATAACGGGCCGTACGGTAGAGCGAAAAACCCATCAGGTAGCTCGCGTCGCGGTCCATTTCACCGCCGGCAGCCTTGAAGGCCGCCAGGTGGTCGAGGGTCTTGTTGTAATCTTCGAGGTGGAACCACGACTCGGCTATCACGCGTTCCAGTTCGGCGCGCCGTTCGGGAACGGCCCGGCGGGCCAGCGCTTCGCCGTTTTCGACCACATAGCGGTAGTTACCCTCGCGGAACTCGATCTGCAGGAGGTAATAAGGAACCACGTCGCGATAGGCGTCGCTGCGCGCGAGCGCCGTAAAGCCCTGCTTCGCCCGGCCGTAACGCCCCTCGGCGTAATCGATATAAGCTTTGTAGTAGCACGCATGGTCCGCATATTCGCTGCGGCTGCCGATGCGGTCGAAATAACCGTAGGCCTTCGGATAATCTTCCTCCGCAAACTCGACGTAACCCATGCGGATATCGTATTGTTCCCGGCGCGATGCGCTCAGCGCCTTGTATTCGGTCTTTTCGAAAGCCTCGCGGGCCTTTTTCATATTCCCGGCAGCGCAGTAGAACGAGCCGAGAGCGAAACGCACGTCGTTGGCATAGACCGATTCGGGATAACGATCCGAGAATGCCCGCAGCGCCCCTTCGGCATCGGGGCTTCCCAATTCCACGGCGCAGGCGGCCAGGTAAAATTCGACCTCCTGGGCCAGCAGGCGGTCCGACGGGGTCAGCGCAGCCCTGACACGCAGGAATTCCTGCCGGGCGTCGCTCCAGCGGCCGTAATCGAACAGGTCACGGGCGCGGCCTGCGAGTGTCTCTATTTCAGGCCCGGCGGCCTGCGCCCCGAAAGCGCACGCCGCAAAGGCGAAGGTCAGCAATACAATCCGGAATTTTCGCATACGCACATATTCTCTAATAGACGGGCAAATATACGAATTTTTGCCCATAAAAAATATACCCTTTCGCCGATAATAGCAAATATGGCCCATTTTATATTTCATTTGAAAAATACAAAGACATAAACGCTGTATTCCGATATAAATCGCTAACTTAGCACGTCCAAACATGCGTCCAATGAATTTTCATTTCTTCCGACACCGAACCACAGCGTCTTCCGGGACGGACTGCGCCATGCCTTCCGGGAAAGATACCCTGAGTCTGCTGTCGATTGCGTCGGTCTCGGCGACTCCCGACGGCAAAATACTTGAAATTAACGACCGGGCCCGCAGGGACCTGTGTATCGGAGGGGGGGGGAAATCCCTCTAAGCATTTCCGGCCTGTTCTCGGTCTGCCACGGCAAACAGGACCTCATACCTGAGATTTTCGACCGGCTCCGGCGACATGACGATCCCGGCGACCTGCCCGAATGGACCACCCTCCGCCGCTGCGATTCCGACCTGAAATTCTACATCCAGGGCCGTTTCATCGGCCGATACGACGATCGCGGGCGGCTGCACCGCGTACAGTTCCTGTTCCGCAACATCGGAGAAGAGATAACCCGCCGGTTCGTGCTCGACATGGCACTGGCGCAGACCCGGATTTTTCCGTGGTTCTTCGACCCCGACGACAACAAAATGACCATCGACGCACGCTGGTTCAGGCATCTGGGAATCGCCGACACGGCCGACACGATAAGCGCCGAAACGTTTTTCGGATTCGTGCACCCCGATGACCGGGCAATGCTGCTGGATGCATTCACCCGGCAGCTTTCGGGCGCCCTCGACGACAAGTGGTACAGCTACCGCCTGCGGCGCGGCGACGGAGAGTGGGAGTGGTTCGAAACCCAATCGGTCTACCAGGGCCGGAGCGACGACGGTTCGCCCTGCCGCGTGGTCGGAATCTGCCAAAGCATCCAGAGCCACAAAACCATCGAAAACGCCCTGATCGAAGCACGCGACAGGGCGCGCGAAAGCGACCGGCTAAAAAGCATGTTCCTGGCCAACATGAGTCACGAAATCCGTACGCCGCTTAACGCCATCATCGGATTTGCCAACCTGCTGACCAACGAGGAATACCCGTCGGACGAAGATGAGAAAAAGGAGTACAGCCGCCTGATCACCACCAACGGCGAACAACTGCTGCGCCTGATTTCAGACATCCTCGACCTCTCGAAGATCGAATCCAACACCATGGAGTTCAACTTCGCCGACTTCTCGGTAACGGCACTCCTGACCGACATCTACCAGGCCCAGAAGCTGAACATGAGGCCCGGCGTCGAACTGCGGCTCGAACTTCCCGATGAGGATATCCGCATCGACACCGACGCCGAGAGGCTCAAACAGGTGATCAACAACCTGATCAACAACGCCGTAAAATTCACCGACAAAGGCAGCATCACATTCGGCTGCCGTACCTGCGGAAACGGCACGACGGCCGAATTGTTCGTAAACGACACGGGCCGCGGGATCGAAGAAGAACACCTCGAACGGATTTTCGACCGGTTTTACAAGGCGGACAGTTTTGTAAAAGGCGTAGGACTGGGCCTTTCGATCTGCCGCACCATCGCCGAAAGCCTGGGCGGAAGCATCTCCGTAACCTCCCGGCCGGGCCAGGGAACGCGCTTCACGCTCCGCCACCCGTTACGCCAGCCACAGCCCGAAGCTGAAGCCGTATCCTGAACCGCTGTACGGAAAAGGTACGGAATTTGCCTCTCATCTGTCGTTCAACAAAAATTCCGAGACTTATGATCGAAAAAGTAACTTTGCAAATGACCGTGGATGGGAAATTCCAGGTCGAAGGCGGCTCCGGGTGCGAGGCGATGAACCCCAAGAAGCTGCTGCTCTACGCCGCCGCCCAGTGTTCGGGCCAGACGGCGCTGATGATCATGCAGAAAGAACGCATCACGCCCAAGCGCTTCGAAATCAGCTACTCGGGCGATTTATCTACCGAGAAGATTCAATCGGAAAGCGTATACCGCTCGTTCCATGTGGTTTACAACATCGAGTGCGATACCGAAGACAACCAGGCGAAGGTCAGCCGCGCAGCCGAACTGACGCATGAGAAATACTGCGGCATGGTGCAGATGCTGCGCAAAATTGCGCCCGTATCGCAGGAAATCGCCGTAGTTAGCACCGAACCTGCAAAAGCGTAAAAAGCACTGAAAAGCAATAAAAAGAGCCGGGATTGTTCCCGGCTCTTTTTTACTGCGCCGTAATGCGCTGGTAATCCGACACGGCGACGGCGTAATTGTAGTGCGCCCGGATGGCGTTGGAGTACAACTGAATCCAACTCAACTGGGCCTGCAATACATCCAGGATGGTCGCCATGCCTTCACCGTAGGAGTAAGTGCTGATTTCGAGGTTCTCGCCCGCGATGCGGAGGCTCTGCTCCGAAGCATCGACCTGCGCACGGCTCTGTACGATGGCTGTCCAGCCGTTCATCTCCTGCCGTACGATGTCGTCGTGCATGAGCGCGGCGTTCCACTCCTGTTGCTGCTGCACGGCACGCGCAGCCCCCACGGCCCGGCGGCGTTCGCCCCAATGGAAAATCGGCACGGAGAGCTTCACGAAAGCCGATCCGTCGACATAAGTCGCACCCGTACTGTTGGGATAATAGGGCTGCCACATGCCGCCTACCCCGACGCTCAACTGGGGATTGAACGGCGCGCGGACAGCCTTGATCCCCGCCTCGGCCTGCGCCGAGCGCAGTTGCGCGGCGGCATAGTCGGGACGCCGTTCCAGCGCCTCGGCCGCCACCACCCGCCCGGGCATCGGCAGCGAATCGCGGATACCCTGGACGAGGCGTACGCCGAGCGCGGCATCGGTTCCGCGGAGAATGTTGAAATTGTGGAGCGCCACCTGGTAGTTCTGTTCGGCGCTCACGAGCGAATATTCGGCTTCGCTCAACCGGGCGTCGATCATCAGCACGTCGCCTTTGGCGATGTAACCTTCGGAGAAGCGGCGGTCTACGACCTCCTTGAGCGAACGGATGATCGCAACGTACTGACGCATCGAAGCGGCGTAGAGTTCCACGGCCGAGAGGTTCCAGTAGGCATAGTCGGCGGCGTAACGCACGTCGAGGCGCGAAAATTCCTCGTCGCACAGCGCGATGTCGTAACCCAGTTCGGCCTGCTCGGCGGCAGCCCGCACCGCGCCGCCGCCGTAAACGGTCTGCACCAACTGCGGCAGCAGGCTGAACGTCCAGTGCTCGATGCCGTCGAAATGGCGCAGCGTAGCCGTAAAACTGCCGTCCATCGACAACCGCGGCAGATAACCCGTACGGGCCTGCCCCACTGTCTCTGCCGCTGCATCCCGCTTCGAGGCGGCGATCTTCAGTTGCCAACTGTAATCGGCGACGGCCGTGCGGTAGTCGGTAAGCGAAGTCTGTCCCAGCGCCGGCACACAGAGGCACAAAGCGAATATCGAAACGATTTTTCTCATGGTTTGCGAATATTATAAAACAGGGCATAGACCACCGGCAGGACGCAGACCGTCAGCAGCGTGGCCACCAGCAGTCCGCCCATGATCGTGGCGGCCATCGCCCCGAACATCGAGTCGAATAACAGCGGCAGCATGCCCAGGATAGTCGTTCCCGAGGCCATCGCCACGGGGACGATACGGCTGCGCGTGGCCGATGTCAGGGCTTCGTAGGGGTCCTTGCCCGCGGCCCGCAGCACGCCGATCTGCTCGACGAGCACCACGGCGTTCTTGATGTTCATACCCACCAGTCCGAGCAGTCCCAGCAGGGAGAAGAAATTGAATATCTTGCCCGTCACGGCCAGTCCCAGCACCACGCCGATAAAGATCAGCGGAATCATCAGCAGGATCACGACCGGTTCACGGTAGTTGCGGAACAGCAGCAGCAGGACGATCAGGATGAGCACCAGCGTCAGCGGCATGTACTTGGCCAGCGCTTCGTTGGACTCCTGCTGGCTCTCCTGTTCGCCGAAAACCTTCATCGAGTAGCCTTCGGGCAGCACGACGGCGCGTTCCACCGAATCCCTCAGCGCAGCGAAAAGCTGCATCGTATTGACTCCGCGGCCCGGGTCGCACTGCGCCTTCATCACCCGCTGGCGATTGAACCGCTTGATCACCCCGGCCCGGAAATCGAACCGGAAGCCGTCGGTCGCCTGCTCGATCGAAAAGACCTTGCCCGAAGGGTTGAAAATCGGCAGGGCCTGCAAATTGGTCAGGTTGTAGGTTCCGATATTCTCGTCCTTCAGCAGAATCGGCATAAACTGGTCGCCCTCGCGGTATTCGCCCAGGTTATAGCCCTGCGTGGCAATGGTAATGCCGCGAGCCATCTGGCTGCGGGTGATGCCGATGCGCTGGCCCTTCATCTGCGAATAGACCGGCTGCCACATCGGCACGCGGTTGCCCCAGCCGTTGCGTACGTTCACCGCCCCGGGCGTGCGCCACATCACCTGCTCGGCCCGCGCCGCCAGGCGACGCAGCGTATCGGCGTTGTCGCCGATAAATCCGAACTCGATGGCCGCATCGGGCACGGGTGAAAGTTTGAAAAGCGACGAACGCAGCCACACGTCGGGGAAGTTCGCCGTAACATAGGCGTTGAAACGCTCCTCGACAGCCCCGGTGTGCCGCTTGTCGTGCAGTTCGACAAGGATATTCCCGAAATTGGGCCGCATTGAAATACTGCTGCTGGCCAGATAGTAACGCGGCGGCGTGGAACCGAGCGTCATCGAAACGGTCTTCACTTCGGGCTGCGCCCGAAGCCACTCTTCCATCACGACGAGGTTGCGCTCCGTGTCGCGGATATTGTACCCTTCGGGCAGCAACACGTCGGCCCGGAAATACGGTTTGTCGAGCGACGGGAAGAAATTCTGGGGCATCAGGCCCATAATGCCCAGCGACAAGGCGAACAGCCCTACGACCGTCGCCACAACAGCCCACCGCCACCGTAGCATCAAGGCCAGAAAACGATCGAAGGCCCGGTAGAAGCGCGTGTCGTAAGGATCGCGGTCGATGGGTTTCACACGCAGCATGAAATCGCCGAACAGCGGCGTCTGCGTCAGGGCCAGCACCCAGCTCAGCAGCAGTGAGAGGGCCAGCACGACGAACAGCGGCTTGACCATCTCGGCCACCGACGAAGGGGCAAGGTACAGCGGCAGGAACGAGAATATGGCGATCAGCGTGGCCCCGAGCAGGCTCCACCGCGGGGCGTTGGCTCCGTCGACGACGGCGCTGCGGCGTGCCACGCCCCGCAGCATGGCCTGTTGTGCATTATCGGTGACGACGATGGCATTATCGACGAGCATGCCCATGGCGATGATAAATCCCGCGAGCGACGTGCGGTTCAGCCCTTCGCCCAGGAACTGCATCAGCAGCAGCGTGCCGCCGATCGAGAACAGGAGCGAACTGCCGATCAGCACCCCGGCGCGGAAGCCCATGACGAGCATGATGATCAGGATGACGATACCCACCGACTCGGCCAGGTTGAGGATAAACGTGGAGTTGGCCTCCTTGGCAATGCGGTTTTCGGGATATAGCACCGTCAGGTCCATGCCCACGGGCATCTGGCGCGTGAGCGACGCGAGCAGGGCGTCGATCTTCGCACCGGTCTTCACCACGTCAACACCGCCTTCGGTCGAGATGCCGATACCCACGGCGCGGCGGCCGTCGACGCGCATCATCGTCTGCGGCGGCTCGGCGTATCCCCGCTCCACGCGGGCGATGTCGCCCAACCGGTACTGTTTGCCCGACGAAGAGATCAGCAACTGGTTCGAAAGGTCGTCGAGGTTCTTATAGGTCCCGTCTTCGAGTATCTGTATCTGGAGTTTCCCGGCCTGTTTTTCACCGCTGTTGACGATGGTGTTCTGCTGGCTGATGGTCGCGACGATCGTCTCGGGCCGGATGGCGAAGTTGGCCAGCGTGGCCAGGCTGACGTAGACGTTCACCACGGGTGTCTGCTCGCCGTAGAGCGTCACCTTCTGCACGCCGTCGACCGTCACGAGCGCCGTTTTGAGCCGCTGGGCCCAGTCGCGCAGTTCCGACCAGGTGAACCCTTCGTCGATCGAAAGCCCGTAGTAGATGCCGTAAACGTCGCCGAAATCGTCGGCGACGGTGACCGGGGAAGCCCCCGCCGGCAGGCGCGGCTGGACATTGAGCACCTTGCGGCGCAGCTCGTCCCACATCTGGGGAATTTCGGCAGCGGGAGTAGCCGGGTCCAGTTCGACCTGTATTTTCGAAAGTCCGTAGTAGGACTCCGAGGTGATTTTGTGTACGCGGCGCATCGATTGCACCTCGCGTTCGATCGGTTCTGTAATCAGTTCTTCGACCTCCTGCGGCGTAGCTCCCGGATAGGAACAGACGAGCGACGCGCTCTTGATGACGAAGACCGAATCCTCTTTCTTGCCCAGCGTGACGAAGCCCAGGGCCCCTCCCGCCAGCAACACGAAGAGAAAGAAATAGATTACCTTGGCGCTGCGCAATGAATATTCGGGTAGATTCATGGCAACCTTATTTTATAATACGCACCTGTTCTCCCTCGCGCAACTGGTAGACGCCGGCCGTCACAACCCGTTCGCCGGGCGCAAGGCCGCTGTCGATAACCACCCTATTACTCCCGAATAACTCCCCGAGTTTTACTTCGCGGCGCATGACGCGATCGTCTTTTCCGACCACCCAGACGTAAGTCCCGCCCTCCGCCGGGGCATATACGGCCGAGACGGGCAGCGACACGGCGTCGGGAACCGGATCGGCGCTCTGCATGGTAATAGAACACGACATGCCGGGCGAAATGCGGTAACGGGCCGGATCGGGGTTTTCGAGGGTCAGCGACACGGGGAATCCCGAGGCGTCGGACGACGTTTCGACATACTCCTTCAGGCGGGCCGGAATCGCCGCGCCGCGGTAGTTGTCGAATTCGACGGTGAAACGAGTCGTACTGTCCCGCAACAGGTCCAATCCGGTCTCAGGCAGGGTAAACTGAACGGTCGTAGTGACGGGGTTGACCAGCCGGAGAATCGCCTGTCCGGCCTGCACCCGTTCGAAATTATCGACGAGTTTGCGTTCGATAACCCCGGAAAACGGCGCCAGCAGGCGCGTATCCTTCAACAGGTCGAGGGAGTTTTCATAGGTCGATTTGGCCTGCGCATAACGCGTTGCGGCCGCTTCGGCCTCCTGCCGCGATACGGCCTGGTGTTCCAGCAGGCGCTGCATGCGCTGCTGCTGCGAACGGGCCTCTTCGAAAGCCGAACGGGCCGCAGAGACCTGCAATTCGATGTCTCGGGGATCGAGTTCCGCAAGCAGAGTACCCTTCTTCACGCTCGCTCCCTGCGAAACGGGAACGTCGAGGACCTGCCCCGAAACTTTAAAAGCGAGGTTCACAGCATCGTCGGGTGTAGCCATACCGGCGAAATCCTTGTCGATAAGGCCCGCGCCTGCCGCCGTCGTAACCTTCACGGGGCGTACCACCGCGGGAGCAGGCGTTCTGCGGGAACATGCCCCGGCAAGCAGGGCAACGCATAAAATGAGGATTGTTCGCATACGAAAAAAGTTGAAATTCTTTCTTCTTTTTCTGCGCTCGCCAAACACCGCAACCGGATTGCGGCCCGGATCTGGCGAAACGAAAAAAGTTGACACTGAGAACTCAGCGTCAACTTTCATACCATCGAACCGCAGGAAGTCCCTACGGACGAATATCGCGACAATTCTTTTTAGACGAGATGACTCCTTCGTCCAGAACGACCAGTCCGTTATTCGCGCGAAGCATGGTTTTCATCGTCGAAGCGTCGATGTTGTAACACCGCACCTCCCCCGTACCGAAATCGTGCCACGTAACGCCATAGAGCGGATCGGGCGTCAGGCAGACCACATGTGCACCCTCTTCACGGGCACGCTCCACGAGCCGCGCCATGCGCCGGGCGCAGGGGCGCGACAGGCGGTCGAAAGCCGTGACACAGAGCATGTAAACCCGTCCCGGCATCGTGATCACCTCCTCCGTCGCATCGCCTTCGGCATCGCGCAGGGCGAATTCGCTTACGAGGGGCCTGACGGCCGGCGCTTCGCTCGTGGTGCGGGTATCGACCCACTCCCACTTTTCGGCATCCTGCCATTCGGTGTCTTCGAGCGAGAACTCCCGCTCCCTGCCCGTCTCCCGGTTGCGGTAGATCAGCACGGTTTCCGACTCGCCGGGTTCGACAACGGGAGCCTGCATCGCCTCGTGGATGTTGACCCCGACCTTATAGGGCAGGAAGTCGATCAGCGGCAGGTGGATGTAGCAGTAATAGCCGAGGTACATTGCCAGGAAGAAGAACGTGCAGGTCAGCACGATCTCCAGCGGCTTGAAAGCGAAAATCTTGTCGGGACGGTAGCGCCACCACACCACGAAAGCCATCGGCAGCAGTACGACGTTTTTGGCAAAAGTCTCCCACGGGGAGAGTTTCAGAGCCTCGCCGAAACAACCGCAGTCCTCGACCGGGATAAGCGTGGCGCTCAGCAGCGTCAGCAGTGTAAAGAAAAGCATCGACAACACGGCGAAGATCGAAATCAGGCGGATGCGGACCTTGAAGAGCAGCATGCAGCCCATCATCAGTTCCGCGCCGCACAGCCATATCGAGAAGGTCATCGCCGCAGGCTGCAGGTAATCGATCCCGTAGATCGAAAGGTATTCGTTGACTTTCAGCGCCGTGCCCCACGGGTCGATCACCTTCGTGAAGCCCGAAAGGATAAACGTGCACGCCAGGATCAGCCGGCAGATGTTGGCTATGATTTTAAATACCCGGGTCGTTCTCATCGCTTATCGAGTATCGGGGCCAGCGCCGCACGTATTTTATCGAAATTATGCTCGGGGGTATCCATTGCTCCCGACGGGTCGCTGCAATCGACCACACGCAGTGCAGCGTCCTTCGCAGCAGCCTGCAAATAGACTTCGCGCACACGCTGCTGCAGGTCGAGGGCCCCCTCGTGAATATCGTTTCCGCCCTGCAGGTAGTCGCGGTCGTCGCCCTCGCGCACCTCCGTGAGTTTACGCTCGGTAAAGGCGAACGGCACGTCGAGGAACAGCGACAGGTCGGGACGCGGCAGGTTGTTGTAACCGAATTCCAGGTCGAGGATCCACTGCGCGAGGCGGTCGCGCTGCTCCCCGGCCGGAAGTTTGGCGCACTGGAAACCTACGTTCGAATAGACGTAACGGTCGAGGATCACGGCTTTGCCTTCGGCGATCCAGGCGCGGATCTGCGGACCGGCAGCGGCACGGTCGCCCGCAAAGAGCAATGCCACCAAGTAGGGATCGACCTCGTTTACGCCGCCGAACTCGCCACGCAGGAAACGGGCGACCAACTCGCCGTAGACAGGTGCGTCGAAACGCGGGAAATGAATATACTCGCTCTCCACGCCCCGCTCGGCGAACAACTGGCGCAACATACGGATTTGGGTCGATTTGCCCGCTCCGTCCAATCCTTCGAGTACGATGAACATAGGTTTAGTAGTTTTTTAATTTCTCATTCAACCGCGCAGCATCCGCACCGCACGTTCGACCCCGTCGGCCAGCGCATCCGCCTCGGAGAGCGTATTATACAGGGCAAACGAAGCCCGGCACATGCCGGTCGTAGCGTAGTGGTCCATCACGGGTTCGGCGCAGTGCTGGCCCGTACGGACCGCAATGCCCAGTTTGTCGAGGATCATTCCCATATCGTAGGGATGCACACCTTCGACGTTGAACGATACGATGGCGCATTTGCCGGGCGCGGTCCCATAAATCCGGAGTCCTTCGACGGCTGTCAGCCGCTCCGTGGCGCGGCGCAGCAACGCTTCTTCGTGCGCCTCGATCTCCACCGGGTCGAATCGCTGCATGAATTTTACCGCCTCGCCCAATCCGATCGCCCCGACGAAATTAGCCGTTCCTGCCTCGAATTTCAGCGGCACGGGGGCATAGGTGGTCTTGGCAAAGGTCACCGTATCGACCATATCGCCGCCGCCCATAAACGGCGGCATGGCTTCGAGCAAATCCCGCTTGCCGTAAAGAACGCCGATACCCGTCGGGCCGTAGAGTTTATGCCCCGAAAAGGCGTAAAAGTCACAGTCCATCTCCCGGACATCCACCCCGCCGTGCACCACGCCCTGACAGCCGTCGACCACGACGATCGCCCCGGCGGCATGCGCCACTTCGACAACGGGCCGCAGGTCGGGCCGCGTGCCGAGCGTATTCGACGCCTGCGTCACGGCCACGATACGCGTACGCGCATCGATCAGCCCGGGCAGCAGGTCCATGCGCAGCGCTCCGGCATCGTCGAACGGAAGCACCCGGATTTCGGCGCCCTGGCGTTCGGCCAGCATCTGCCACGGAACGATGTTGGAGTGGTGCTCCATCTCGCTCACGACGATATTGTCCCCGGCCTTGACGAAGGCGCCGCCCCAGGCGTAAGCCACCGTGTTGAGCGACGCCGTAGCGCCCGCCGTAAAGACGATCTCCTCCTTTTCGGCCGCACCGATAAACGAGGCGATCCGCGCCCGGGCGGCTTCGTACTGCTCCGTGGCCTCTTCCGAGAGGAGATGTACCCCACGGTGGATGTTGGCATTCAGGTCGCGGTGGAGGCAATCGACCGTATCGATCACCGACAACGGTTTCTGCGCCGTAGCCCCGCTGTCGAGGTAAACCAGCGGTTTGCCGTAAACCTCCCGGGAAAGGATCGGGAACTCCCCGCGTATTTTTTCGACATCGAACATCGCTATAATTTTTCCATTTTGGCCGACGCCAGTTCCAGGATCGCCCCGCAAAGCGGCTCGATGCCGCAGCGGACGACCACGTCGCCGACGAACCCTTCGATTTGCAACCGCCGGGCCTGGGCCTCGCTCAGGCCGCGCTGGCGCATGTACAAGATAGCCTCCGCATCCATCTGCCCCACCGTCGCTCCGTGCGAACATTTCACGTCGTCGGCATAGATTTCCAACTGCGGCTGGGTCGTGATGCGGGCCGTTTCGCTCAGCAGGATGTTGCGGCTCTGCTGCCGGGCATCGGTGCGCTGGGCATCGGGAGCCACATAGACCATTCCGCAGAACTCGCCCACGGCACAGCCTCCGGCGACACCCTTGACATAGGAATTACTGCGGCAGTCGGCAACATTGTGCGCCGTGTGCAGTTTCAGCACACAGTGCTCCTCGCCTGCGGCAAGGAAGACACCGCCCAGTTCGTTTTCGGCATCCGCACCGTCGAGATCGATCCTATACGACGCGTTGGCGCTAGACAACTGCACCGTCGTCAGGCGGCAGCGGCTGTGCGCAGCCTGCGTCACGTACACCTCGGCAAATGCCTCTGCCGTGAATAATTCGGTCAGTTCCAGATGCGCTCCTTCGGCCAGTTCCACCCGGAGTTCCGACATTTCGGGTGCAGTGTGCAGCACGACGACCTGCACCGAAGCGCCTGCCGCGGCTTCTACCCGCAGTTTCCGGGGATCGACCGCCACAAACGGTTCGGCCTCCACCCCGGCGATCCGGAGCACCTCGCCGTCTGCCGTACGAAACCGGCGGATTATGTCGAGAATCGTCTCCATTACTCCTTGTGTTCGTTGATCAGCCAGTCGTATCCGTCTTTTTCGAGCCGGAGCGCCAGCGATTTGTCACCCGAATGAATGATGCGGCCCTTGTAGAGCACGTGCACCACGTCGGGCACGATATAATCCAGCAGACGCTGGTAGTGCGTGATGACCACCGTAGCATTCTGGGGCGTGCGCAGTTTGGTCACTCCCGTAGCGACGATCCTGAGGGCGTCGATGTCGAGGCCCGAATCGGTCTCATCCAGGATCGCCAGTTTCGGGTCGAGCATCGCCATCTGGAAAATCTCGTTCTTCTTCTTCTCGCCGCCCGAGAACCCTTCGTTCACGGCCCGCGAAGTGAGTTTCGACGAGAGCTCCACCACGGCGCTCTTCTCGCGCATCAACTTCAGGAACTCGGCAGCGGTCAGCGGTTCTTCGCCGCGGAACTTACGCTGCTCGTTGACGGCCAGCTTCATGAAATTGGCCATCGTGACACCCGGAATCTCGACCGGGTACTGGAAACCCAGGAACAGGCCCAGGCGCGCACGGTCCTCGATCGGCATCGACAGCAGGTCGTGACCCATGAATTCAGCCGAACCTTCCGTGACGGTAAATTTTTCATTGCCCGCCAGCACCGAAGCCAGCGTCGACTTGCCCGAGCCGTTGGGGCCCATGATGGCATGCACCTCGCCGGCCTTGACTTCGAGGTCGATGCCCCGGAGAATCTCCTTGCCGTCGACCGAAGCGTGTAAATTACGTACCTTTAACATATCTTTTTTCTTTTATTATCCTACACTTCCTTCCAACTGCAAGGCCAGCAGCTTCTGGGCCTCGACGGCAAACTCCATCGGCAGTTTCGACAACACCTCACGGGCATAACCGTTGACGATCAGCCCCACGGCATCTTCGGTCGAAAGGCCGCGCTGGTTGCAGTAGAAAAGCTGGTCGTCGGAGATTTTCGAAGTCGTGGCCTCGTGCTCCACCACGCCCGTACGGTTGCGGACATCGATCACGGGGAACGTATGCGCCCCGCACTTGTCGCCGATCAGCAGCGAATCGCACTGCGAATAGTTGCGGGCGTTCTCGGCCCCCTTCGCCACACGGACCATGCCGCGGTAGGAGTTCTGGCTCCGGCCTGCGGAGATACCCTTCGAAACGATGCGGCTGCGGGTGTTGCGGCCGATGTGGATCATCTTCGTACCCGTGTCGGCCTGCTGGAAATTGTTGGTCATAGCCACCGAATAGAATTCACCCACGGCATTGTCGCCTGCAAGTATGCAACTCGGGTATTTCCACGTGATCGCCGACCCGGTCTCGACCTGCGTCCACGACAGGCGGGCGTTCTCGCGGCAAAAACCGCGTTTGGTGACGAAGTTATAAATGCCTCCCCGCCCCTGCTTGTCGCCGGGATACCAGTTTTGGACGGTGGAATACTTCACCTCCGCATCCTTCTCGACCACGATCTCGACCACGGCGGCATGCAACTGGTTTTCGTCACGCTGCGGCGCGGTACACCCTTCGAGATAACTCACGTAGGAACCCTCGTCGGCCACGATCAGCGTGCGTTCGAACTGCCCCGTACCGGCGGCGTTGATGCGGAAGTAGGTCGACAGCTCCATCGGGCAATGCACCCCTTTGGGGATGTAGCAGAACGAACCGTCGGAAAAAACCGCGGCGTTCAGCGCTGCATAGAAGTTGTCGGTATAGGGAACCACGCTGCCGAGGTACTTTTTCACCAGTTCGGGGAAGTCGCGCAGCGCCTCGGAGATCGAACAGAAGAGGATACCCTTTTCGGCAAGCACCTCCTTGAAGGTGGTCTTCACCGACACGGAATCCATCACCGCATCGACGGCGACGCCCGCCAGCGCCATCTGCTCTTCGAGCGGAATGCCCAGCTTGTCGAAGGTGCGTTTCAGTTCGGGGTCCACCTCGTCCATCGAGTTCAGTTGTTTTTTGGACTTTGGGGCCGCATAGTAGATGATCTCCTGAAAGTCGATCGGGGGGATCGTCAGGTGGGCCCACGTCGGGGGCTCCAGCGTCAGCCAGTGGCGGTAAGCCGCCACGCGCCGCTCGGTCATCCACTCCGGCTCGCCCTTTTTGGCGGAGATCAGCCGCACGACATCTTCCGAAAGACCCTTGCCGATGGTTTCGGTTTCGATGTCCGTCGTAAAGCCGTATTTGTACTCCTGCTCTCCGATATTTTCCAGTATGTCTTTTTCGTTTTCTGCCATTATGTGCAAAATTTCAAACCTAAGATCGTGCAGCCCGAAGGCAGGGCGGTATCTTTAGCCATGCCATAGGAGCGCCTATCCAAGCCGAAGTCTATATTCGGCAAAGGTACAAAAATCCATTTACTTTTCACAATGCGACCCTGCAAATCTGGTTCCGGAACGGTCAAACGACAAAAAAGGGGCGCGGAATAATCCGCGCCCCTTTCCTGCAAAGCCTCCGGCTATTTGGTGTATTCGATCACTACCGAGCCGACTTCGATATTCGTGGCGGTGTCCGTAAAGTCGATCCGGAAATCGTCCGAGTCGATTCCTGCCGAAGCGAAATCGAAGGTGATTGTGGAGGAATTCGTTCCGGTCGGTTCCGTGGCGGCCAGAACCGTCGCGGAGGTTCCGTAGGTACACGTCAGCAGTTCGGGTTTGCGGGCCGAATTCGGATTGATCGTGATCTTACGGATTTTACCCAGTCCCGAAGCCGCGACATGCGTTTCCGCCTTGCCCTTGTTGAAATACCACACGATATTCTTCGTAGCGCTATTGCTGTAATAGATATTACCGGTGAAGGTAATCGTGCTGGCGCCCGTATCGTCGGTTGCCGTCCACGTGTTGTCTCCCCAACTGGCCGGCAGTCCCGAAATGTTGGACGAAAGGACACCTGCCGCAGCCGAGAGGATCATCGTGTAGTCGGTTCCCGATCCGCCGGGAGTCGATCCGCCGCCATAGGTATATTCGATGCTGTAAAAACGCAGTCCGTTACCCGTAGGATAGATCGTGACGGTCGTTTCGGCCGTGATGTCGATATCGAACTCGCAGGTGGTCGGCGAGGTGCTGACCGAACCCGCGGGGAAATCCTGGGTTGCGCCGTTGACCAGTACCGTGACATTGCGCGTCATATCCTCGGTACTGCCCGTGTTCGAAGCCACGACGGTCAGTTTACCCGACGAAGGAGCCGAGAACGAGAAACAGCGGCTCGTAGCAGTGCCTTTGCCGCCGGCCTGAATATATCGGCCCACCGAAGAACTGCCGCCCTTGATCGAGCTGCCGCCTGCGGTGATCGTCAGCCCGTCCCAGGTTCCTACGTAGTCTTTGTTGTCCGTCGTGCCAATCGCGTCATAATAGCTGTCGAATGCCGCATCGGTGAAATTCCACGTATAGGTTCCCCCGCCCGGAGTCGAAGCGTCGGCGACGGTCAGTTTGGCCGTACCGGCATCGGAAGCCTGCGCCGAAGCGTCGGCGGGATTGGCGACCACCGAGATCGTATACTCGCCCACGGCAAGCGCAGCGACCGTTGCGGCGGAGATCGTGTAGGAGGCTGCATTCACCGTCTCGGAAGTGCCGCCATTGAAGGCGACGGCATACGAAGCCGCACCGTCGACTGCCGCCCACGAAGCCGTTACGGCAGACGAAGCGCCCACGGTAACCTTCGCGGGATCGAGCGTCACGACGGGAGTCGCCAGCTTGGTGTCGTTGACTGTCAGCGTGGCGCTGCCTGCCGACGAGGGCTTGTAGAGGTAGTCGGAAACGGCGGCCGCAGTCACGGAAATCGTGTAGGTTCCGGGCTTGAGTTTGGCAACGGTGGCGGCCGGAACGGTCATCCCGGTCGTCGAAACAGTCTCCGAGAGGCGTACGACCTCCTCGGTCTCGCCGACAAGCGTTGTCAGCGCGAGACGATAGGTGTAGGCCGAAGCGTTGGGAACAGCGGCCCACGAGAAGGTCACGGGAGCGTTGTCGCCCTTGGTTACCTCGGCGGGATCGGCCGTCACCACGGGAGCATCGAGCGGCGTGGCGTTCTGCCCCGGAGCCTCGGTTCCCTCATACCAGCCGATGCTGTAAATATGGTTGATCGTCGCATCGGTCCAGATCGAAACCTTGGCCGCTGCCGGGATGCCCGGACAGGGAATGTAGACCTTGCCGCGGTTGTCGGCCGTGGGAGCTTCGAAGGGTCCGAAACTCTTGCCCAGTGCATCGACATAAGCGTAGAAGTTACGTCCCGAGCCGTTGGCGTAGCAGTCGATGGCGATCACGCCTTCGCCCACGACGGAGAACTGCAAAGCACGTTCGGTGGGAGCCTCGCCCGTCTTGACGGTCGACTTGCCGCGCAGGTCGAGGTAGTTGTAGCCGTAGTCGGCATCTGCGCTCACCTGGACGTTTTTACCCGAAGAAGTGGCCAGAATCGTGAGCCCGTCGATGGTCTGAACCGATTCCCAGTTCGCGACCGGCCACTTCGAGGCGTCGGTGAAGTCCCAGAAAGTGGACTGTCCCAGGGTCGTAACGACCAGGTTGCCCGACTCGACGCCGGCGATATAGACCGAAACCGCGTACTCGGTCTGCGCCTTGAGGCCTTCGAACGTATAGGTATGCGCGGCAATCTGGGCATCGGTCAGCGTGACGTTGCGTTCGTCGTCGCCGCCCTTCAGCACGAGGCTCGTAACCTGCTGCTCGGCGCCCCAGGCGAGGGTAATCGTCGTTGCGGTCTTGTCGACCACATCCACGTCGATCTTATCCGAAGCGACGAACGACACCGTACCGCGTACAGCCTCGTCGCGGAGCAGCTCGACCGTGTAGGAAGTACCCGTGACGAGATCGGTCAACTGGTACTCACCGGCGGCGATTTGGGCAGATGTCAGTTTGAGCAGGCCCACGTCGGGCGTGACGTTCAGGTGCGTGACATTCGAACCGGCAACCCAGCGCAGCAGGGCCGTCGTGGCCGTCACATCGTCGTCACCCATCTTGCCGTCGTTCAGGAAGAGATTCTCGACGCCCGTTGTGAACGTGCAGGTCGCGGCTTTCGAATCGGCGACACCCGCACGCTGCGACACGGCGACCAGTTCGGCGATCCACTCGCGGTTGCCGGGCAGTTCCCTGAACGAATATTCCATCGTCTTGACGGTGTTGCCGTCGCCGTCGAGCGGGGCGATCAGGTCGACCTGGTCGTAAACGCCGCCCTCGCCGTCGGTATAGGAGAGCGTCAGCGTGTAATCGGCGATTCCGGTCATGACCGTCCATGAGAAGGTTACGTTGACATTGTTGGACAACGTATGGGTGAAATTCAGCGGGGAGAACTCGCGGCCGTAGGTGATGTCGTCGAGAATCCCGTCGGGGTCCGAACAGCTGTGAAGCGCCGCCGATCCGGCGAAGAGCATCACGAGCAGAAGGAATTTATTGATGATCGTTTTCATGCGTTTTCTTGTTTGTTTCCAATTCGGGGCGCTATTGCATCGGATAACCATAGTCGTTGACCAGTTGTCCGTTGGTCGTGATCGACTGTTTGAACATCGGCCAGAACATGTGCACATCGGGATCGTACTGGTAGATCATGTCGATACGTGCCGTGGCGGTCGTGCCGCTCTTGATATACTCCTCCTCGGTCGTGCCGTCGGTCTTCTTCGAGGTGAAGAGCGTCCAGCCCGTGCCCTCGGGATCGCCGGCCTCGCCGACATCCAGTCCGTGAAGCTGGATCGTCTCGCCGTCGGCGTCGTACTTGTAGTAGACCTTCGAGCCGATAAGGTCGAATTCATAGGTTTTGCCCGTCAACTCCGACGTGTACGACATATGGTCGAGCATGGCCTTCATCTTGGCCTTCGTGTCGTCGAGCGACGCCTTGAGCAGCCCCCAGCGGATCAGATCCTGCTTGCGAACCTGCTCGCAGTTGAATTCGAGCATGCGCTCCCTGTAGATGGCCTTGAACATCGCGTCCTTCGAACCGATCGAAGCGAGGTAGGTATCGACCGCATTGTCGGATTTGAAAGCGCGGTAGCGGACCTTGCGCAACTGCACCTTGGCATAGTCGAGGTCGTTGAGTTCGTTGGCGGCTTCGGCGGCCATCAGCAGCACGTCGGCATAGCGCATGACGATCGGCTTGATGCCGCAGTCATTGCCCGAGATGACCTCGTTCATCCATTCGTAGCGGTATTTGCCGCTGTACCATTTCTGGATGTTCTCCAACTCCTGCTTGCCGGAATTCCAGCGGTAGGGAACGCACGAGATGTCGCGGCGGCGGTCGTTCTTGTCGAACTCGTAGAAGAACGTCGGAACCGGGCCGATCGTACCGCCGGCATTGGCCTTGCCGCAGTATTTATCCGCCGTGTAGTGTTTCACGGCATAGTTGTTCATCCACTGGCCGCGGTTGTCGGCGAAGGGAATCACGAAAAGCGTCTCGCCTCCGGCGGCGACTTCGCGCTTCATCATGTCGCGCCATATCTCCTCGAAACTGCCTTCCAGCCCTACACAGGCATTCTCCTTGGCAATGACCTCCTTGCAGGCGCCGAGCGCCGTTTTGTAAAGGGCGTTGTCGCCCCACACCTGGCCGCTTTCGGTGAGTTTGCTGCGACGGTTCTGCCCGACATTGCCCGTGCCGATCTGCCCTTCGTCGGGGCGCTGCGAATACCCGGCGGCCGAGAGGCACACACGGGCCAGCAGACCGTAGGCGAAGGCCTTGTTAACACGGGTCGTCAAGCCCGTCTTGCCGGACTCGTTGGGCCAGTAAACATAGTTCACCGCCTCTTCCAGGTCGCCGATAATCTGCTGGTAAATCACGTCGCGGTCGCTCTTGGGCTTTACGACATCGCCCGTTTCGCCGATCGGCTGGAAACGCGCGGGAACGTCGCCCCAGGCCTTGATCAGGTCGTGGTAGAAGAGCGCGCGCAGCACCAGTGCTTCACCCAGCAGGTAGCGCATCCCGGCATTGCTCTCGACGTTGCCGTACTTGCGCAGGCCCGCGATGGCGAGGTTCGCATTCTCGATAGCGGTGTAAGTCAGTGCAAACTGGCCGTTGCTCTCGTTGAGCTGGCTGTTCGCATCGTCATACGAAGGGTTATAGGTATAAATCAGCGTCTTCGTATCGGTGGGTTTGTCGGGCGACGCACCGACGTACCACTCCGTATCGGTATTGACTCCGTAATAAACCAGCCAGCGGTTGCGATAGGACTTATCGACGCCGAACTGGCGGTAGATATTCATGATAGCCGCCTCGGCATAGGTCTCGTTCGAGAACATGGTCGCCGAATCGGACGAGGAAGACGAACGGGTATCCAGCAGGTCTTCGCCGCACGAGGCGGCCAGCAGGCCGGCGCAGGCAAGGATATAGATTAACTTTTTCATCGTTGAATTGTTTTCTGTCGGTTAAAGGTTAGAAGCTGATGTTCGCACCGAAAACCCACGAACGGCTCTTCGGATAGGCCGAGTAGTCGACGTTGGGGGTCATGGGCGTCGCGCGGCGCGTGTCGACCTCGGGATCGAAGCCGCTGTACGGCGTCCAGCAGAAGAGGTTGGTTCCGGTCGCATAGAGACGCACCTTGCTGATGCGTACCTTGCGCGTCCAGCTTGCGGGGAGCGTATAGCCCACCGTCAGCGACGAAAGGCGCAGGTAAGAAGCATCCTCCAGCAGCCAGCTGTGAACGACCGTCTGCGGCATGTAGGGCGACCACATGCTCGTCGCGGCATTGGCGGCAGCCAGCTCTTCGGGATCGGTGATCAGGGCGCCGGTCTCCCAGTTGACATTGGTCCAGCGCCTGCCCAGGGCCATCGCATCCGACAGGTTGCGGATCACGCCCTTGCCCGTGTATTTCTGCGACGAGGTGAACTCGACGTTGTTGGCATTGAAAACCTTGTTGCCGTAGGAATAGGTGAAGTTCGCAGCCACGTCGAAACCGTAAGCATAGGCCGAGAGCGAGAAACCGCCCGTGAACTTGGGCTGCACATTACCGATCTTGCCCTGGATGGGATTGCCGTCGGCGTCGCAGAGCAATTTGAGCGATCCGGGACGCATGTCGCCCACCACGCCGGCGCAGTTCGATCCGTCGAGGGTCTTCCATTTGCCCGTCTCGTTGTAGTAGTCCAGGTCGAAATCTTCGACCTCGTAGCGGCCCAGCGTCGTGTAGCCGCGGATGTCGCCGATGGCGCCGCCCAGGACGGCATAGTAGTCGGTCACGTTGTTGTTCCAGCCCGACGACTGCGAATAGGTCTCCAGTCCGGCCAGGTCCATGATGCGGCTGCGGTTGAACGCGATGTTGGCATTGAAATTCACCCCGTACTTCGCCTTTTCGACGATCACGGCGGCCACCGACACCTCCAGGCCGCGGTTGCGGATCGTTCCGGCGTTACGATACTGGAAGCTGTACCCCGAACCGGAAACCGGATAGCGCATCAGGATGTCCTCGGTGGTATTCTGGTATACCTCGACCGATCCCGAGAGGCGGTTGCGCCAGAACCCGAAGTCGAGACCCAGGTTGTGCGAATAAGTCGTTTCCCACGTCAGGTTGGCATTGGCCATGTAGCTTTCGCTGGCGCCGTTGCCGTTGGGCGTCCAGTAAACCGGATCGCCGTAGATGAAGCTGCTGCCCGTGCCGACCTCGTAGAGCTGCGTCAGGCCGCCCATGCCGGTCGGGATGTTGTTGTTACCCGCCGTACCGAAGCTATAACGCAGTTTGAGGTTGTCGAGCCACTTCTGGTCCTTCAGCCCCCACTCGTCGGAAATGCGCCACGAAGCGGCCACCGAGGGGAAATAACCCCACTTCTGGCCCTTCGAGAACTTCGACGAACCGTCGCCTCGCATCGTAGCCGAAAGCATGTACTTGCCCTTGAAGTCGTAGTTGAGGCGTCCGAAATAGGAAAGCAGGATGTCATCGGCCGCATAGTTCATGTTCGACGAACTGGCGTTCGAAGCCGAGCCCATGAAGGTCCACGCCTGCTCGGCGGTGTAGAAATCGGGCAGTCCGTCGACCCATGTATTGAACGTCCGCTGCTCGGTGATGATGTATTCCTGGCCGAGCAGCACGTTGAGGTGGTGGTTGTCGTTGCTGATGAGTTTCTTGAAATCGTAGTTCAGCGTATTGGTGTTGCGTACGCGGCGGCGCGACACGTCGTTGTAGTTGGTCGAAGGGGTTCCCGGAACGGTCGAACCCGAACCGCCGACCTTCGAATAGTAGGTCGTCACGCCGTAGAACGAGTTGGTCTCCTGGCGGTAATCCTCCAGGCCGGCCTCTACTTTCAGGTTGAGGTTGTCGACGATCTCCCACGTAAAGCCCGCATTGGCGGTCCAGTTGGTGCGCTCGCGCTTGCGGTCCGAATCCGAAACGGCGACCGTCGGCATCACGGCGTCGGAGGAGTTCTCCTCCAGGTCGTCGCCGCCCTCGATCTGGGCCTTCAGCGGAATGGGCGTATAGAGCATGGCGTTCTTCAGGCGGCCCGTAGTCTGCGAACCCGAGTCGTTGAGCGAGTTGGCGCCCGCGCCGCGAACCTTGATGCGCGAATAACGGATGTTGAAATCGAGCGTAATGCGCTTGTTGGCCTTGAACTGCGTTTTCAGGCCGAGGTTGTCGCGGCTGTAATTCGAGCCGATCATGATCGCCTTGTCGTACAGACGCGCGTAAGTGGCGTTCCATTTGAATTTATCGCCTCCGCCCGAAACCGTCAGGTTGTGGTTGAACTGCTCACCCGTGCGGCCGAAGAGCTGGTCCATCCAGTTGTTGCCGGTGATTCCGTCGTAGAGGTCGATGTCGGAGAACGATCCGAAATAGGGTTCGTAGTTGTCCGAAACCTTGTTCTGCATGGCGGCAAGTTCATACTGCCACTTGGCGAACTGCGAGGGGTCGAGCGCCTGCACCTGGTTCTTGCGGGCGATATCCTTGAAACCCCAGTATACATTATAGTTTACGTTCACTTTACCCTTCTCGCCGCTTTTGGTGGTGATCAGCACAACGCCGTTGGCGCCGCGCGAACCGTAGATCGCCGTCGAGAAAGCGTCCTTCAGGATGTCGATCGACTGGATTTCCGACGAGGAGATGTCGCTGATGCTCTCCACGGGGAAGCCGTCGACGATGTAGAGCGGTGCACCGTCCGACGAGAACGAACCGGCGCCGCGCACGCGGATACGGATTTCGGCATCGGGGTCTCCCTCCGTCGCCGTCACCTGCACACCGGCCATGCGGCCCGTCATCGCCTCGGCGACCGAAGCCACGGGCATCTGCTGGAGCGTCTCGGCGTTGACCGAGGCGACCGAGCCCACGACATCGCGGCGTTTCACGGTGGCGTAACCTACGACCACCACGTCGTCCATCGCCGTCGACTCGTCTTCGAGCTTAACGTCGATCTGCGTCTTGTTGCCGATGGGTATACGCTGGGTCTTCATCCCGATATAGGAGATCACCAGCGTCTTCTTCGAAGCATCGGGGACGTTGAGCGACCATTGCCCGTCGACGCCCGAACTTGCTCCCAAGGTCGTACCGTCTACGATCACCGAAGCTCCGATAACCGGTTTGCCCGCCGAATCCTTGACGACTCCTCCGATTTTCTGAGCCGCGGCCGTGGAGGCCAGACCCACACCCAGCAAGAACAACAGGGCGAACTTTAGAGTAAAGCTTTTCATATAAAAGGTTTTGGTTAATAATTAGGTTTTCGCTTTTCCGTAAAAGGGGGTATTTCCCTATACAAAAATAAATTGCCCCGGAGGATTCGATTGGTAATTTTTATCACTTCTCATGGATAATTTGTCAATCCGGCCCGAATGGCCCTCCAGGGCCCTGGGAAAGGAAAAGCGGGGCAAAAAATCCTCCCTTTCAGGAGGATTTTTCAGAAGACAATTTTCCGCAGAGCGCCCTGAATCCGGCTTCGCCAAGCCGCAGCGAATCAGTCTGCGGCTGTTCCCGACACCGGTTTTTTAAGCCGGTCGTATTCCATCGACGCCCAGATGAAGGGCCCCACGCCCTTGCAGTCGTTGTCGATCACCGGCTCGGAGATGTAATATTCGAACGTACCGCTGCGCATCTGCTTGCCGCCCAGGCCCGCCACGGCGCAGCAGTCGGTCAGGGAGATCGTGCCGTCGGGATTCTCCTTCACGAAACGTTCGACGAATTTTTCGTAAAGCCGCCGTGCCTCCGGCTCCATCTCCGCAGGCAGGTAACCCAGCCGCACCCCTTTGAGCATGGCGTAAACGAACATCACCGACCCGGTCGATTCGAGGTAATTGCCCTCGTGGCCCGGCTGGTCGAGCACCTGATACCACATGCCGGTCGCAGGGTCGGCATATTTCGGCAGCACGGTGTAAATATGGTTCAGGATTTCGACCATCGGCTGCGTCGAATTGTCGACGCCGAGGTATTGCAGCGTCTCGACGATGGCCATGGCATACCACCCCATCGCACGCCCCCAGGCATGCGCCGACTGCCCCGTGGCCTTGTCGCACCAAAACATCTCGCGCGAATCGTCGTAGGCATGGCGGTAAAGCCCCGTGACAGGATCGTAGGTATGCGCGGCCACCACGACGAACTGGTTCACGATATCGTCGACAGCTTTTTCGTATTCGGCCCCGGAGAAGTTCCGGGCAGCATACTCGGCATAAAACGGCTCGGCCATGTAAAGCCCGTCGAGCCACATCTGGCGGGGATAAACCGCCTTGTGCCAGAACCCGCCGTCGGGGTTGCGGGGCTGTCCCTGCAACTGGGCGTAAAGCGTGTCGAGCACCATTTTATAGCGCGCCTCGCCCGTCCGGTCGTAAAGTTCGAAAAGCGCGCGGCCGGGGCAGACGTGGTCGAGGTTGTATTTCGACCGCTTGTAGGTCAGCACACTTCCGTCGGGTTGCACGATGGTGTCGAAATAACGCGCAGCATAGGCCTGAAACTCGGGATGGTCGTACATCTCTCCGGCATCCGCGATCGCGAGCAGTTCGAGACCGGTCGTATAGTTCCACTTCACCTTTCCGGCGGGGATGCCGTCGAGGTTCGTCGGTGAAGGGTTGCGGGCGATTTCGCTCGCGGCCATGCGGACGGCGAGGGGTTTGCGGGAGTGCGGATTGCAGGCCACCGTGGCGGCGAGCGCACACAGCACAGCAGAAATCAGGAGTCTTTTCATGCGGTCTTGGTATCTTGGTCTTGTTTCAGGTTATGGGTCTTGAGGTATTCGGCGGGCGACATGTGGTACTGGTCGCGGAAACACCGGCTGAAATAGCCCGGATCGGAGAACCCCACCTTGTAAGCCACCTCCGACACGGAGAACTGGCCCGTGCGCAGCAGCAGTTTCGATTTGGTGATGCGGTACTCCTTGATCAGTTCGACGGGCGACTTGCCCGTGAGGCTCTTGAGTTTGTTGTACATCGTCGTACGCCCCAGCCCGAGGTGCGAAGCCAGTTGGTCGATCGTGAGTTCCGAATTTTCGATATTCTCGCCCAGCCACGCCATCACGTTCTTCATAAACTCCTCGTCTCGGTCCGTGACGACGACATCCTCGACCGCCAGTTCGACGACTTTGTTCCGGGCCGACTGCGAAGAGAACTTCTCGAAGAGTTTGCGCCGCTGGGTCAGCAGGTTGTCGATGCGCGCCAGCAGCAGTTCGATGCTGAACGGCTTGGTGATATACCCGTCGGCGCCGAACTCCATGGCCTTCACCCTGTCGTCGGGCGAGTGCCGTGCCGTCAGCATCACGATCGGAATATGGCTCATCGTGAAGTCATGGCGCACCTTGTCGATTAGCTCGATGCCGTCCATGCGGGGCATCATCAGGTCGGTGATGACGATGTCGGGCATCTCGCTGCGGATCTTTTCGAGCGCCTCGACGCCATCGTCGGCCTCAACGACGTAATAAGTATCTATCAGGCTGTTGTACATGAAGATGCGCAGCTCGCGGTTATCCTCGACCAAGAGGATTTTCTGCGCATCCTTCGGCGGCAGGACATCGACGCGGCGCTGGCTGTCGACAGGCGTGAAGTCGCTGACCATATAGTCGTTGCGGCGTTCGCCCTCCCGGGTTCCCGCCCCGGTGAAATCAATCTGCTCCATGCCGAAATGGGCATTGCCGAGTTTAAGCCTCACGGTGAAGGCCGAGCCTTCGCCCGGGCGGCTGTCGACCACAATTTCGCCGTGGTGCAGGGCCACGATGTCGCGGCACAGCGAAAGTCCGATACCCGAACCCTTCATATTGCTGTCCACGGCGCGCGAAGCCTGCGCGAAGCGTTCGAAAATAACCCCCTGTTTGTCCTTGGGGATGCCGATGCCCGTGTCGCGGACCGTGAGCGTCACGCACTCCTCCTCTTCGCGCAGCGAAAGTATTACTTCAATTCGCCCGCCGTTGGGTGTGAATTTCAAGGCGTTGGATAACAAGTTATAAACCACGCTCTCCATGCGTTCGATATCGACCCACACCAGCACCGAGCGGCGCGAGACGGTGAACAGCAGTTCGATCCTGCGCTCGGAGGCCATTTCGCGGAAATCGTCGAGGGCGTCCTCGACCAGCGGTACGAGGTCCACGCGCGAGATTTTCAGCTCCATTTTGTTCTTCACGATCTTGCGGAAGTCCAGCAACTGGTTGATCAGCGTCAGCATGCGTTTGGCGTTGCGGTGGGCCAGCGTGAGGCTGTTTTCGCCGCGCGGCGTCAGGCAGTCGTGCTTCTTCACATCCTCGATGCCGCCGAGAATCAGCGTGAGCGGTGTACGCAGTTCGTGCGAAATATTGGTAAAGAAACGCAGTTTGAGGTCGGTCATATTCTGCTCGACACTCGCTTCGCGGCGGATGCGCATGACCGAACCGGCAATGCGGAAAGCGACGACCGTCACAACCAGCGCCAGCAGGACGTAGAGGGTCTTAGCCCACCAGGTAAGCCAGGGGGGGGGTAACACCTCGACCCCGATCGTAATTCCCTCGTCGGCGGCATCGGCATTGCCGACGAACGCCTTGACATGGAACTTGTAATCGCCGATCGGCACGTTGGAGTAAGCCGCCCGGTTGGTCGTTCCCGAAATATTCCAGTCCTTGTCGTAGCCTTCGAGTTTGTACATATACCCCACTACGTGCTGGATCGCGAAATTCAGGGAGGCGAACTCCATGCGGAAATTCGAGAAATTATAAGGCAACACGATGCGGTCGGCCTCGGTCACCGACTCCGCGAGCGGCGAACGACGGCCTGCAACGACGGGAACGTTGCGCACGTCGAGGCCCGTAAAACGCAGGTCGTAGTCGATCTTCGCAGCGCGAACCTCGTCGGGATTGAAGCGGTAAAGCTGGCGGCCGCTGCCGAAAAACACGTCGCCGCGGGGCGAGGTGAGCGCCGTAGCCTCGCTGAAAACCGCATTGCGCATGTTGTCGTAGAGGTAATAATTCGAGAATATCTCGCGGCGAGGATCGAACCGCGACACGGCATTGTGGGTCGAAACCCACAAATCGCCCTGCTTGTCCTCGGTCAGGGCCATGCAGATATTGCTGGCCAGCCCCGAGGATTTGTCATAGCACCGGAACCACGGCGCACCGTCGGCATCGTAGCCTTCGATCCGGTTCAGGCCGCCGCCGAAAGTCGCCAGCCAGATGCGCCCTTCGGAGTCCTTGAGCATGTGGATGATATCGTTGTTGCCCAGCGACTTCGCATCGCCCGGAATCTTCTGCATCAGCCGGAAGTGCATCAGTTTGGCGCTGGCCCCCGGATCGAAAACCAGCAGTCCGTCGACCGTGGCGGCGAACATCCGGTCCGGACGGTCGTAAAGCAGCCACCGCACGCGCCCCGCCTCGTCGAGCGGATAGTGCGCCATCATGTTTCCGGCATGGATGAAGCGGCTTCCGGCAGGGTCTTCCAGCAGGTTGATGCCCCCGCCGTAGGTCGCCACCCAGATACGGCCCGCACCATCCTCCTCGACACAGTAAATCTGGTCGTCGCTGAGCGAATAGGCGTCCGTGTCGGAGTGTGCGAAATGCGAGACTCGATAACCGCTGCCCTCGGGCGTCAGGCGGTAAAGTCCTTCGCCCTTGGTCCCGACCCAGATATTGCCCGAAGAGTCCTCCTTCAGGGCGTAAATCATTCCGGTCCCACGCCGGCCCTGCGCCGGAAGCGTATAGACGGGTTTGTTCGCCCCGTCGAAAGCGATCAGGTCGCCGTCGCGCGTACCGACCCACATCCGCCCCCGGTTGTCGGTCATCAAGGCGCGGATTTCGCCCGAAAGCGGGTCCGGGGATTTCGAGTCGAGCGTGAACACCTCGGCGGGCTGGCGCAGCAACACCGCCTTGCGCAGGCCGCGCTCGTTGTAGGTCGAGAGCCACAGCACGTCGTCATGCACGTCGAAGCGCACGACGGCATTGGTCATCTGGCAGTTCGGCTGCTTGGGATCGTTGTAAAAGGGTTCCACCGTATCGCGCTCGCGGTCGTAATAACCGAAGCCCCAGTTATTCATCTTAACCCACAGCAGGCCGCCGCCTTCGGCGATCTTGGTGATCGTGTCGACGTTGTAGGAGACCGTGTAAGGCTCCTGCTCAAAATGCTTGTAGTCGTCCGTCGAGGGATTGTAACGCGTGATGCCCGTCTCGGCCGAGGTCACCCACACGATGCCGTGGGAGTCGGCCGCAAGATTGCGGATGCGGTGCGGGCGCGCCCCTTTGGGATCGAGCCGCGCAAGACGGTCGCCGCTGACACGGAAGAGTTCGCCCGAACGGCTGCCGGCGTAGACCGTGCGCCGCACCGTGTCGGCGACAAGGGCCGTCAGCGGAGCCGCACCGCCCGGCAGGCGGTCGACCCTGCCGTCCTGTTTCCCGACGCGGATCACCTCGCCGGGGGTGGCGCAGTAGACAGATTCGGCATCAGCCGTAAAGGCAAAGGCCGGGGCCGCGGTTTCGCAGAGCGTACGGGCCGCGGCAGTCCCCGCGGCAATGTAGTTCAACTGCCCGTCATCAGCGCCGATCCAGACACCGTCGCGGTCGTCGACATACATCGCCGCAACGTCGCCGCCCAGCACCGGAGCGTCGAAAAAGGCATCGACGCGCACGGAGGAGGCATCGGCCGCATCGGTAAAGCGGGCTACGCCCAGCCCCGCGATGGCGACCCACGTACCGCCATTGCTGTCGTGCAGGCAGTGCGTCATGCGGTAATGCTTCGAATCGACGCCGTCGATGAGCGACACCACATCTTCGAACTGCTCCGTATAGCGGTTCAGGCGGTAGACGTGGAGGTTGTAGGTCGTAAACCAGAGGTGGCCGTTCGAATCTTCGCTCACCGCGACGAAGCGGTGGTGCGAGAGGGGCGAAAAATCGCCCGGCGTGGTGCTGAAATTCTTGAAGGTATATCCGTCGAAACGACTGACGCCGTACCACGTGCAGACCCACACGAAACCGCGCGAATCGGTGTAGATGTCGGCGATACGGTCGTGCGTCATCCCGTCCAGCGTGGAGTAGGTCTGGAAAATGCACTGCGGGGGCGACGTTCGGGAAAATCCCGGAACGGCGAGGGCGAGCAGCAATAGAGTCAGTAGCAGTCGTTTCATGGTTATTAACAATTCCGATCGCAGTAAATATACAAAAAAATCGGATTCCAAAGTCTATTTTTCAAAGGCCTCAAGCGCCTGCCGGGCTTCTTTTCCGGTCAGTTGCCGCGACCACCCGACACGGCTCCGGGGTGCGGCTCCGGGACCTTCGGAGTGATATTCAGCATAAAATGCAGTCCGCCGGGCCTGCGGTCTGGACCAGTCGTGCCACCCTTCGGGAACAATGTGCGCTCCCAAATAGCACTCAACAAAAACGGTCTGCGCATAATCGCGCCACGGACGGCCCAGCCAGCAGCGCGTAACGCCCTCGGCGGCGGTCAGGCGACACTCCATGAAAATCAGCCCGCACGGCTGCCCGCGGCAGGTCGAGGCAGCCGTCACGTAGGAATCGGCCTTCGAGCGGATTTCGCAGCGGCGGAACAGGGCCGCGGCCGAACCGAAAATGAAGTCGGTCGTCCCCTCGACATAGCAGTCGTCGAAGCGGATATGCGCATTCTCCGTGACGGTCTGCCCGTCGCGGTTGCCCGCGCCGTAGAGGTAGAGCGTATCCTGGTTACCCAAAAAGCGGCAGCCGATGAAATGCAGGCCGGTCCCGAGGCACTGCACGGCAACGGCCTGCCCCACCGGTCCGGCGGCATTTTCGAACGTCAGGTTGCGCACCGTCCAGCCGTCGCCGCCGAAATAGACGGTCGAAGAGCCGGAAGTACCCAGCGGATGCCCGGTTGCGCCGACTCTCGCGGCGTAGTCGTCCCACGTGACCGTCACGTCGCCGCGCCCTTCCAGAACGACGTTGCGTTTGGACGCAGGGATGGAGATTTTCTCCCGGTAGACACCTCCGCAGACCGTGATACGGGTCGTATCGCGGCAGAAATCGGGAACGGCCGCCACAGCCTCGGCCAGCGTGAAAAAGTCGCCCGAACCGTCCTGCGCAACCACGAAGTCGGCGGCGACGAGGCGTCGGCCCAGTTCCGGAACCACTTCCGGAAGTTGCCCGGCGATCATCCGCGCCACGGCGCGCGCTCCGCGCACATTGAGGTGGGTGTTATCCGTACGGCCGTCGGGCCAGCGTGGATTAGTCCCGGGGTCGACCCACATGTAATACGCCTTCGAGCACTCGTCGCCCAGCGACGAAACCCACGCGCGGGTCAACTGCCCGGCGTCGATCAGCGGCGCACGCTCCTCAGCGGCCACACGACGCACGGCGGCGGCGTAAAGTCCGTGGGTGTCGACGAGCACGCCGTCGGTAAAACGGCGACGGACAATGGGCGTCAGCAACACCGGGATACCACCCTTTTCACGCGTCTCGCACACATAGCGGCGCAGGTTTTCGGCATACTGCTCCGAAGAGGCGTAGCGGGTCGAATCGTTCTGCTTCTGGTCGTTGTGCCCGAACTGGATAAAGACGTAATCGCCCGGCTGCAATTTGTCATAAACGGCCGCCCAGCGCCCTTCGTCGCGGAACGATTTGGTCGAACGTCCGTTCGCAGCGTGGTTCTCCACCCCAACCGACGCGTCGAACAGCGGTTGGAACATGTGTCCCCAGCCCCGCTCGGGATTCTGCTTCGCAAGGTCCTTGGTGGCGCACGTCGAGTCGCCGACGAGGTAGACACGCAGAGTCTGCCCACAAACAAATGCAGACGACAATATACATAGTATCAACAGGAAAACTCTTTTCATCTCAAGCATCGGTTTAAACGACAGGGCGGGAGGCTGCGCAACCTCCCGCCGAATCGGGTCAACTTATTGCAAGGCAGTATAGGAACCGCCCTTCACCTGTGAGGCTGCGATCTCCTTGACCAAATAATGGAAGTAAACTTCGATATTGGAATAGACCTTCTGCGGGTCGAGCGTCGTAGCTGCGGCATCGGAAGCGTCTTTCGGATCGAGACCGAGCAGGGTCTCATAGTAGTCGGGAATGCCGTCGCCGTCGGTGTCGACCGAAGCGCGCGCGATCTGGTCGGAGGTCGCCTTGAGTTCGGGCCAGCCGCCCACGGCGCTCTGCGAGTCGATCAAACCGCCCGTCGAGCCGTTGCCGCCGTCCGGGAATGTCGCTTTGCCGCTGCGGGCGTCGGTCTCGGCCCGTTTGTCGACGGCATCGCGGCTGAGCGAGGCTCCGGCGTAAGTCACCACCGACTCGAAAGCCTCGGCGGCCGTATGCGTCGTGGTATAGCAGACCGTCACGTCGCCCGCCTTGATCGGGAGCGGCGCGGAAAGACGCCCGGCCGTGGTCGAGGGATCGTTGCCCTGCGGATGGAAATAAACGCCCGCCCAGTTGTCGGCGTTGATTGCCGACGCATAGCTTCCGGCATGGTAGTTCCCGGACATATAGAGCCGGGGATAAGCCGAACCCACATTCGAATCGGAATTATGCCAGTAAGCGTCGACGAAATACTTCTTCTCCTTCGAAGCCGGACCCGGTTTGTAATAGTTGTTCACGATATTGAACGAGCCGTCCTCGCCGCCGTAGGTCGAATTGCTGCCCCAGTTGTAGATCACGTTGTTCCGGTAATCGACATTGCCGCGATGCGTCGCGAGGTAGTTCCCGTAAATCCCCGGATGGTCGATGCGGGCGTTGCGGCTGTCGTGGTTGGCCAGCATGTTGTGATGGAACGAAGCGTTCTTGCCGCCCCAGATGCCGCCGTAACCGTGCTCGCCCTTGCCGTGCGCCGACTTACGCAGGCTCTCGGTCAAGAGACACCATTGCATCGTGAAATTCTGATTGGCATAGAACGACGCACACTCGTCGATCGACCACGACATCGAGCAATGGTCGAGGATGATATTCGAATGGTAACGGCCCCAGATGGTGTCCGAGCCGTCGGAAAGATTGCCGCCCTTGTTCAGGTCGCCCAGACGGAAACGCACATAACGGACGATCACATTGTCGGCATCGATCACGACCGTTCCGCCGCTCACGCAGATGCCGTCGCCGGGAGCGGTCTGACCGGCAATGGTCAGGTTTCCGTTTTTGATGCGCAGGTCGCTAAGCAACTCGATCGTACCTGCCACATCGAAGACGATGATGCGTTTGCCCGACGCTTCGGCGGCGGCACGGAACGAGCCCGCGCCCGAATTATTGAGGTTGGTCACATGGTAAACCGTTCCACCGCGGCCTCCGGTCGTATACATGCCGCCGCCCTCGGCGCCGGGGAAAGCACGCAGCACGCCGTCGTTCTCGTTAGCCAGGGGAAGCCCCAGGTCCACACCCGGATCGACGGGCGCACGGTCGGTCGTAAAGGCGACCGCTTCGGAATAGGACGAATCGTCGCCGTCCTCGCCGGCCACGGCCTTCACGCGGAAACGATAGGTGGTATTGGCCGAAAGTTCCGTAAGGGCGACGGTCGTCCGGAGCGTCTCGCCGCTCCGCAGTGCGGTTTCGGCATCCCCTTCGTAGAGTTCATACGCATAGTTCTCGGCTCCGACAACCGTCGTCCAGGAGAGCGTCGCAGCATTGTCCGATTTCTCGACGAGCCGCGCGGCAGGAGTTCCGAGCATGTCGCCCGAAAAAACCACGAAATCGGTAAATTCCGAGTCCTGCCACTCCACCGAACCGATAGGCGCGGTGGCATGAACGCGGAAACGATAGGCAACGCCCGACTCCATTTCGAAGCGCTGCGATCCGAGGCGCGTCGTAGCCGACTGCAAGGGCGCGGCAGCGTCGCCGGCATAAAGTTCGAAGGTGAAGCGCACGGCCTCGACGGCCTCGGAGATGCTCCAGCGCACGGTGGCCGTCTGGTTCGAAACCGCTACGGCGACATCGGGCACGGGAAGGGTTTTCACGTCGGGAGCCGCCTCCGTAGAGTCATCGCCGCAAGCGACGACAAGGGCCAGAATCCCGAACAGCAAAAAGAAATTATTACGAATCATTATCATGGCTTGTTTATTTGATTGCGACATACCGGGCGGCGCCCTTCGACAACGAGGTGTTGGCCCCGGTGATCTGCGGCGAGGAGACCTCGATCGAGCGGTTGCGGCTTCCTGTTACGACAAATGCGCGCACCAGACTCTCGGGACAAACGAAATCCTCGGCCGAAAGGTTCCGGACATTGTTGAGCATCAGCGCAGGCCCCTGCTCGGGAATGATCTTCACGTTGCGCAGCACGACATCCGAAGACTCGTTGATCTGCGCACCCGTCGTGGCGTAAATCCGGGTATTTTCCACCGTGACACGCTCGACGTTCATCTCCGGAAGCCCGTTGAAATACATGGCGCGCCGTGCGCCGCGACACCACACGTTCTTAATATGAATATCCCGGAAAGCCGGCGTGGTTTCGTCGACGGGTTTCGGGGCGATGTCCGTAACTTCGGCATCCCCACCCTCGGCAAGCGCCTCGGAGGCCGATTTACCTCCGTAGAAAAGATCGAACAGCAGCGGTTCCTGCAGAATGTTGTTCATGGCGATGTCCTCGATCCAGATGTTTTCGACCACCCCGCCGCGTCCGCGCGCGGATTTGAAACGCAGTCCTACGTCGGTTCCCGAAAAGACGCAGTTCGAAACCTTGACGTTCCTGACCCCGCCCGACATCTCGCTGCCGACGACGAATCCGCCGTGGCCATGAAAAACGATGCAGTTGTCGACGAGGATATTCTCACACGGAATCCCGCGATCACGCCCCGCCTGGTCCTTACCGCTCTTGATACAGATGCCGTCGTCACCCACGTCGAAACGCGAATCGGTCAGCACGACATTACGGCACGACTCGATGTCGATGCCGTCGCTGTTCTGCGCATAGTCGGGACAACGGACGGTTATATCGTTCACGATCAGATTGGTGCACATTGCCGGATGAATATTCCAACAGGGGGAATTCTGAAAAGTGACGCCCTCCAGCAATACATTTTCACAATGGTGGATGGCAACCATCACCGGCCGCAGGAAATCGTGCATGCGTTCGAAATCGGCACGCGTCTTCGCCCAGGTCGAAACGTTCTGGTCGGCTCCCGACGTGGCCCCGAACTTATAGCTTTCGGAAGGATACCATGTTTTTCCATCGTCGGAGAGGATACCGCCGCTCTTGACCAGGTCCTTCCACTGGCGGGGATTGACCTTGTCCTGCTTCACGGCGCGCCAGGCATCGCCGTTGCCGTCGATCACGCCACGGCCCGTAACGGCCACGTTCTTTACGCCCCGGGCCGACAGCGGAGACTGGCAGCGCAGCGTATTGAGACCTTCGAAAGTGGTCTCCACGAGCGGGTAAAGCGATTTGTCGCTGCTGAAAACGATGACGGCATTCTGTTCGAGATGCAGCTCGATATTGTCTTTCAGCACGATGGGGCCAGTATACCAGACGCCTTCGGGAACGACCACGCGACCGCCGCCTTTCGCCGTCAGGGCGGCAATGGCATCGGCGAAAGCCGCCGTATTGAGCGTATAGCCGTCGCCCGTACCGCCGAAATCGGCGACGCTGACCGAGTGTGCAGGAATCGCAGGCCGCGCGACCTGCGGCATCTCGAAGGGGAGGTTGCAGGCCGGAGCAGAGGAGCCCGGGGCGTGTGCACGGCATCCTGCGGTCGTTGCCAGGACCGCCGCCACACAAATCGTCACTTGTCTGAGGTTCATAAGAGAGGTAGTTTATTCGTATACGTAAAATTTTCAAAATTTCAGGTATACAAAAGTAAACTGCCTCAGCCTATCGGACAGGGATTTTTTGACGCAAACGATGTACTTTTTTTCAAATCTACTCCATCCGCGAAACGATGACCGGAGTCTGGGCCGAACGCACCGACTCCATCAGCCCCACGACGCGTTCGGTATCGCTGCGGTCTTTCAGCCATTCGCTCTTGCGCCAGATCATTTCGAATACGTAGTCGATCCGTCCGCGGGCATCGGGCGTAAGCTGGAAAAGATAACTGGTCTTGTCGTCGGTCTGCGAGGCGATCTGTTTCCGCGGCACGGCGACGGCCAGCCCGACGTTCTCGCGCTCCCATTTCACGGTGTCGTTCTCGGGAAAATCGCGCCCGAAGGCGGCAATCACATTGTCGTCCTTATACACTTTGTTCTCGGCCATCTTCATCACTCCGGTCGTGAAAACCAATCCCTTGAAATCACCCTCGATGCGGTTTTCGACCTGCACGTCGCCATGTCCGGCATAGAGGATGTAGCGCGAAGTCATCGTGATCTCCCGGCCGCCGTAGCGCCACCCTTCGACCCGCATTTCGACCACCGTGCGGATCGGTCCGTTGACCAGGATACGGGCCTCGCGGCGTTTGAAATCGGTGATATGGATCATTTTTTTCTTTTCGGCATCCCAGCCTTTGAGCGTACCCACGCCCACCGAACCGAAGACGCGCAGGTTATCGTGGCCGTAGCCCCGGGCCAACTGCTCGTCCGAAGGATACCACATCGTCTCGGCCAGTTCGAGCTGCGGACGCTTCTTGCCGTAGGTATCGATGGTCTGCTTGTTATCGAAATAGATGCGGTAAGCGGCGTATTCCGACTCGAAGGCCGGGCCGTGGTGGTGCAGTTTGTGGTACATGTCGTTTTTGTCCGAAGCGACACTGTCGACGGCACGCAGGGTTTTGTCGGGATTTTTAAGCCACATCTGGGCATGCACGCGGTCTTTGAAAACCCGTTTGTCCGGGTTCGAAGAGTAAGTTACCTGGAAATTCTGGCTGCCCGAGATCGTCGAGACAAAGACCAGTTCACCCAGTTCCCGGTCCAGCTGCGAAGGAATCTGGTGAACGCCGCCGAGCGACACGACAGCGCTCTGGGCCCATTGGGGTACATCCCGGATTACGACCGGACATTCGGGACGGCTGCCGGTAACCGTAACGTGATAAAGGCATTTCTGGGTTTTGGCGCTCAGGCTGCAAACCGCGCCGAGGGCCAGCATCAGCAAAAGAATCCGTTTCATGGCTATTTCAGTTTTTCGATGATTTGTTCCAGTTGTGTGCGGCTCCGGAGGGCCGTTGCAGGCAATTCGCCCGAAAAAGCCCGCAATGCCGCTTCGGGCAGGAGTTCGACACGGGCCTCATCGGCCTGTGAGGCGTCGAGGCCCAAAGTCTCGGCAAAAAAAGCATAGACCGCACGGCGTTTGTCCACGCCGTAATCATGCCGTCCATCCGGAAAGTGGACGTTACGGACCTGCCCGCCGGCATCATAAAAATCCCAGATTCGCCGCAGGAAAGGATATTCCAACACCGGATAGGTCGCCGTCCAGTCGCCGCCGTCGCTGACGGCCAACACAGGACGGGGAGCCATCGCCGCAGCCAGAATTTCCGGCATGCAACTGCCTCCGGCGGCCAGCGTCACCGGACGGCCGCTCTCGCAGAGGCATCCTCCGTCAAAATGCGATACCAGATGGACCACGGGCGCCAGAGCGGCGAACCGTCCGTCGGTCACAGCCAGCAGCAAAGCATGCGTAGCCCCGCCCGAACCGCCCGTTGCGGCCATGCGTGCGGTGTCGATGTCGCGGCGCGAAGCCACGATCCAGTCGGTTACGGCTTTCGCCCACAGCGCCTGCACCTGCATCGAATAAGCGGCCTCATGCGCCTCGCGCCCGACCTGTCGTTCCGATTCGCCCCAGCCGAAGATGTCCATATCGACCGCCACAGCCCCCATGCGGGCGAATGTAGCCATGCGCATCTGCTGGTCGGCGCGGTAGCGCCCGCCCGCCCAATGACCCGAAGGCGAAACGATCAGGGGACGGCGTACCGGAGCATGCAGCCTCCGGCCCCGGGAAATCATCCGCCCGCCCGGAAGCGGCGGCCCGGAAGGCGCATAGACCGTTCCGCAGACATAAAGCCCCGGAAGAGTTTCAAGAGCATAATTTCGGGTCGTATAGCCGTCATGATAAACCTCCGGGCCCAGCACGACATCCGGAACTGCCGCCAGTCCCCGGAGGAACGGGCCGAGGTCCAGGGCCTCGCGCACACCTTCGAGCAGGGCCTCCCGACGCTGTTCCCACGCCGTACGGTCGGCATACTGTTCCAAAAGCCAGGCCAGCAGTTTTTCGCCGTCGGCAGGCGTACGGCGGTAATACTCGTAAGGCTGCACGGTGATCTTCCCTGCACCGCTCCATACCAGATCTAACGGATGCAGCAGGCCGTCCAAGGTCTCCGGAAGCGAATAGGGTCGCACCCGGAAATCGGCATACACGACCTGCATCGTATCGGGGTCGAAGCGTTTGCAGGCGATACGCACGCCGAAACGCTCCCCCACGTCCCGCAGGACCTCGCCGAGCGGCCGCACAAAGCAGTTCCCCGGCGCGGGCTGCGCTGCGGCGGATACGGCGGCAAAGCAGCACGCCATATATAATATGCAATGGATACGTTTCAAATCGAGGCCCACGGATTTATGCAAAAATACAAATTTTGACCGCATTTCTTTGTATTTCCCTAAAAAGATTCTATATTTGCACACCCTTTCGGAGTTAACAGCCGTAAGGAGTGCCCGGAGAGGTGGGTGAGTGGCTGAAACCACCGGTTTGCTAAACCGACGTACGGGGCAACCTGTACCACGAGTTCGAATCTCGTCCTCTCCGCAGAAGTCGATAGACAAAATACAGAACCCTGCAAATCAATCGTTTGCAGGGTTTATTTCATCCGATCCAGGAACTGCCTGAAACGAAAATACACACTTATGTCATTCTGGTCACGTCATTTCGGCCCGGACCACAAGCCCCGGATGGGCGGTCTGGAAATATTCAAATACATCGGCCCCGGACTGCTCGTAACGGTGGGATTCATCGACCCCGGCAACTGGGCTTCGAACCTCGCGGCGGGCGCCGAATACGGCTACTCGCTGCTGTGGATGGTGACGCTTTCGACCGTCATGCTGATCGTCCTGCAACACAACGTCGCCCATCTGGGCATCGCCACGGGTCTCTGTCTCTCGGAAGCGGCGGCGGTCCACCTCAAACCCGCATGGTCGCGGCCGTTGCTGGGGTCGGCCATCCTGGCGTCGATCTCCACCTCGCTGGCCGAAATCCTCGGCGGAGCCATCGCCCTGCAAATGCTGTTCGGGGTTCCGGTGCGCATCGGCGCACTGCTGGTCCTCGTGTTCGTCCTCATCATGCTCTTTACGAACAGTTACCGCCTGATCGAGAAATGGATCATCGCGTTTGTTTCGATCATCGGATTGTCGTTTATTTACGAACTGTCGCTCGTGACGATCGACTGGCCGGAGGCGGCCCGCGCCTGGGTGACGCCCTCGTTTCCGAACGGCTCGATGGTCATCATCATGAGCGTTCTGGGCGCGGTGGTCATGCCGCACAACCTGTTCCTCCATTCGGAAGTGATCCAGAGCCGCCAATGGAATCTGAGCGACGACGCGGTTATCCGCAAACAGTTGCGCTACGAATATGCCGACACGATCTTTTCGATGCTGGTCGGCTGGGCGATCAACAGCGCGATGATCCTGCTGGCCGCAGCAACCTTTTTCGCGTCGAAAACGCCTGTGGAAGAGTTGCAGCAGGCCGATTCGCTCCTGACGCCGCTCTTGGGTCCGAGTGCCACGAACATCTTCGCCATCGCCCTGCTGTTCGCGGGCATCTCGTCGACGATCACATCGGGCATGGCCGCAGGTTCGATCTTCGCGGGCATTTTCCGCGAACCCTACGACATCAAGGACAACCACTCGCGCACGGGCGTGATGATTTCGCTCGTCGCGGCGTTCCTCGTCATCCTCCTGATCAGCGACCCGTTCAAAGGACTGATCTACTCGCAGATGCTCCTCAGCATCCAGTTGCCTTTCACCGTATTCCTGCAAGTGCACCTGACCTCCTCGGAGCGCGTGATGGGCAAGTACAAAAACTCCCGTTTCACGAAGTACCTGCTTTATGGCATCGGCGCGGTGGTGACCGTCCTCAACGTGATGCTGCTCGTCAGCCTCTTCCGCTGATCCGGACCGCTGTTGTTGTTGACCCGAGGCGCCAAAAGGGTTTGGAATAGTTATTGTTGACCTCTGTCGGCAATACAAAGTTCCGAACCCCGAGATGTTAAAAGAAGGATTTCTTTTCACGTTCATATCCGCTTTCATGGCGCTGTTCCCGGTCGCGAATCCGGTGGGAGCCGGGTTCCTGGTCAACGGACTGCTGTCGGGACTGAGCGACGCGGACCGGAAGTCGATCATCCGCAAAATCATCATCGACTACCTGCTCGTCGGGATAGGCAGCCTGGCCGTCGGGCATTTCGTGCTGATGCTCTTCGGGCTTTCGCTCCCGATCATCCAACTGGGCGGAGGAGTGCTCATCTGCCGCACAGCCCTGCAATGGCTCGGCGATTCGGACTCCGCAGTGAAACCCACCGAGGGCAAGGACATCAACCCGATGCACAAAACCGCCATCGAAGCACAAATCTTCTACCCGATCACCTTCCCGATCAGCATCGGACCGGGCAGCGTCTCGGTCATCCTGACGCTGATGGCCTCGGTCAGCCTGAAAGACGGCTGGGCGCGGGGGCTGCTCTCCTATGCGATCATCGCACTGGTTATCGTACTGATGTGCCTGATACTCTATCTGTTTCTATCGCAGGGAGAACGCATTATCCGTAAAATCGGCAACAGCGGCAGTATCGTCATCAACAAGATGGTCGCCTTCTTTACCTTCTGCGTAGGCGTCCAGATCGTCATGACGGGAATCGCCAAACTGTTCGACCTGCATATCTGATTTACAACCGTAGTGCTTATGGATTCGCAAATTCTGATCACCGACGTTGAGATTTTCAACGGAAAAGAGCCAAAGACCGTTCGCGGGAACGTGCTGATCACGAACAACCTGATCGAAAAAATCACGTCGGGACCCGTCCAGGCCGATCCGGCCGGCGGAGTACAGGTGCTCGACGGAAAAGGACGGTTCCTGATGCCCGGACTGATCGACGCGCACTGGCACGCCTACCTGTGCTGCAACACGATGCAGGACCTGCTGGCATCGGCCCCTTCGTATACCCATCTGGCGGCAGGGCGCGAAGCCGGGGCGACCCTGCTGCGCGGGTTCACGACCATCCGCGACGCAGGCGGCCCGGTCTTCGGACTAAAACGGGCCATCGACACCGGACTGCTGCCGGGACCGCGTATCTACCCCAGCGGCGCCATGCTCTCCCAAACCTCGGGACACGGCGATTTCCGGATGATTTACGACCATTTCCACGGAGGATGCGGGTGTGAAATCGCGCATATCGAACAACTCGGGGCATCGCGTATCGTCGACGGGGCCGACGCCGTAACGGCCGCCACCCGCGAAAACCTGCGGCAGGGGGCTTCGCAGATCAAACTGATGACCGGAGGCGGTGCGGCCTCGCTCTACGATCCTCTGGATGTGACCGAATTCTTCGAAGAGGAGATTCGCGCGGCGGTGCGTGCGGCGGAAGATTGGGGAACCTACGTCATGGTGCACGTCTACAACCCGCGGGGCATCACGCGGGCAATCGCTGCCGGTGTCAAAAGCATCGAGCACGGCCACCTGATCGACGAACCGACAATGGAACTGGTCGCAGGGAACGACATCTGGCTCAGCATGCAGGCATTTGCCGTCGAGGACAATACCTACCCTTCGCCCGTACAACAGGCCAAACATATCCAAATCACCGAAGGAACGGACCGCACTTACAAACTCGCGAAAAAATACGGTGTAAAACTGGCCTGGGGAACGGACCTGCTGTTCAATCCGGCCAACACCAAAAACCAGAACCACGGCATCGTCAAACTGCAAAAATGGTTCACGCCGTTCGAAATCCTGAAAATGGTGACGTTCGACAATGCGCAACTGCTGGCAATGTCCGGGCCGCGGAATCCCTATCCGGGGCGGCTGGGCGTCATCGAAGAGGGGGCATTGGCCGACCTGCTGCTAATAGACGGCTGCCCCCTGCAACAAATCGAACTGTTGGAAAATCCCGCGGAAAAATTCGTGTTAATCGTCAAAAACGGCGTCATCTGCAAAAATATCCTCTGACACGCTCGCGGGTCATTCCATCTCGGTCAGGTGCTTCCAGTAACGGCGGGGCATCATGCGACGCTGCTGGCGCTCGTTGATCCGCTGGGGAATGGCCAGCGCCCGGAAATAGTTTTTCCACAGGAGCTGGAACTGCCGTTCGTCTTCGGCGAGCCATTCGTCGGCGAGTTTGTCGGCGATCATCCCCCGGTCGTCCTCCAGCGTGACGCGCCGCGCCGTATGACCGTCGTAATAGTAGCCGTAATCGCGCCGCCGGTCGTAGATAAGCCACCGCTGGTCGGCAAACCGGTCGGTAAAATAGTCCAGTCCCAGCGGCAGGGCGTTATGCTCGGGCGTGACGGCAGCGAAATAAGTGCCGTCGGCAGCTTTCTGGAGGCGGACGAACTGCTTGAGGCGCTCCCGCTCGTGGGAGACCTTGAGCGCCAGCTGATAGAGGGATTTCATAGCGGGGTCGGCCTGGTCGGCCATCACACCCCCGCCCTCGTCGAAAACACGGCGCAGGCAGCGCAGCAGCAACAGGTCGCTCTGCGGCTGCTCCCCGTGCCAGGCATAGACGATCATCGAACGGGTGCGGGCGATCAGCCGGCGTTCCAGTCCGCGCCAGACGCGGGCGGCATGCGCCTCGTCGGTCACAACCTCGTGGACACGCTCCGTGAAGAGCGGCTCGGGCTCCCCGGGACCGATCAGCGCTTCGGGAAACGCCCGCAGCGAGTAGGCGTCGAAGAGGGCCGACAAAAGCCCGTCGAAAGATTTATCGTATCGGAAAACCAGCATCGCCGTCAGAAAAGGGTTAGTTGCCCCTCGTTATTATCCGTCTTCCGCCGCTGCGGAGCGGTCAGCAGGCGGCGCACCTGCTCCGGACGGAGTTCATTCACGCCCTGCCCCATGGTCAGTTCACGGCAGCAGATGAAATACTGCGCCTTCTTCATCACCACGCCGATCTGCCGCAGCGACTGCTGCGTCAGCGCACGGTAACGGCGCGAGGTGACGATCAGACGGGCCGACTTGACCCCGATGCCCGGCACGCGCAGCAGGGCTTCGTACTCCGCACGGTTCACGTCGACCGGAAAAAACGCGGGATTCCGCAGGGCCCAGGCCAGTTTGGGGTCGATATCCAGATCAAGGCGGGGTGTTTGCTCGTTGGCAATTTCGTCGGCCCGAAACCCGTAGAAACGCATCAGCCAGTCGGCCTGATAGAGCCGGTTCTCCCGCACGAGGGGCGCTTTATCGAGCGTCGGCAGCCGTTTGTCGTAGGGATTTACGGGGATGAAGCCCGAATAGTAAACCCGTTTCATCGTCGGCCGGTCATAAAGCGCCGACGAAAGTTGCAGGATGTCGCGGTCGGTTTCATCCGTAGCTCCCACGATCATCTGCGTGCTTTGCCCTGCCGGGGCGAAACGGGGTGCATGGCGGAACCGCGTGCGCTCCTCGGCGCTCTGGAGCACCCCCTGCTGGATATAGCTCATCGGGCGGTAGATGCTTTCGTAATTCTTGTCGGGGGCGAGCAGTTGCAGGTTGCGTTCGGTCGGGATCTCGATGTTGACGCTCAGGCGGTCGGCATAACGTCCGGCTTCGGCCACCAACTCGCGGCTGGCGCCGGGAATGCTCTTCAGGTGAATGTATCCGTTAAAGCGGTGGACCGTACGCAGATCGCGTGCGACGCGAACCATACGCTCCATCGTATAGTCGGGATCACGGACGACGCCCGACGAGAGAAACAGCCCTTCGATGTAGTTGCGGCGGTAGAACTCGATAGTCAGCTCGGTCAGTTCGCCGGGAGTGAAAGCGGCGCGCGGAATGTCGTTGCTGCGCCGGTTGATGCAGTAGGCGCAGTCGTAAATGCAAACATTGGTGAGCATGATTTTCAGCAGCGAGACACAGCGTCCGTCGGCCGTGAAGGTGTGGCAGATGCCCCACCCCGCCGTGCTGCCCACGTCGCCCGCACGATGTTTGCGCGTCACACCGCTCGAAGCGCACGAAACGTCGTATTTGGCCGACTCGGCCAGCACCTTGAGTTTTTCGAGCACCGTCTCCTTCATGGCGGCAAGTTATCGTTTTTTTCGGAAAAAACAGGTGTTCCGCAGGTAATTTTTCGCGCCGTTTCCCGATGTCGCTGGGCATGTGGGAAATAAAAAAACGGGGCGGTAAAAACCGCCCCGCTCCGTATGGTATGGGGAGAAGACTCCCCCTGAGTCCGTTCTGAAATAATCCGGAGATTAGTACCGGTTGCGACCGTAGCCGCCGCCGTTGCCGCCGTAGCCACCGCCACGGTTGCCGCCGCCGTAACCGCCTCCACGGTTGCCACCGCCGCGATTGCCGCCGAAGCTGCCCGAAGGACGCTCCTCACGGGGACGAGCCACGTTAACCGTGATCGTCTGACCCTCGAAGTTGGTTCCGTTGAGCTGGTCGATGGCCTTCTGACCCTCTTCCTCATTGGGCATCTCGACGAAGCCGAAACCGCGCGAACGGCCCGTCTCCCGGTCGGTAATAACGTTAGCCGACGCTACTTCGCCGAACTGCATGAATAAATTTCCTAAGCTCTCACTGCTCGTGCCCCAGCTCAGATGCGAAACATAAATGTTCATTCTCTTGATAAGTTAATTAAAAAAGTGTTATTTGTTAATGATAGCTATTCGTACTGCATTCATTCCCCGCGTACCGCGTTCGAGTTCGAACGTTACCTTGTCCCCCTCGGCAATACCTGCCGGGGCATTGGTAATATGGAAAAAGTATTTCTCGGAACCGGCGGCATCCTTGATAAAGCCGTAGCCTTTGGATGCGGTGAAATATTCCACCCGGCCGCTCATCGGCTCCTCTTCCTCGATTTCCGACTGTCTCGGTACGGAAACTTCGATCAGCGAAGCGTCGATCTCCTCCTTGGGTTTCACGTCCTGCGGGGTTGTGTGAAGAACGCCGTTTTCATCGACATACGCCAGCATGTCCTCGAAACTGCGGCTCCCGCCGCTCAGACGCTCCTCTTTTTTCTTCTGCTTGTCCTGACGTTTGGTCTGCTTTAATTTCTCTCTTTCTCTTTTTCCCGATGTAATTCGTTTGGCCATTTATCAATTTAATTTTTTGCATTACCGAAGCGCACGCAAACGTACTGCTCCCAACAAAAGAGCAAGCTAATGAGGTCGATTTTGAGAATGGGGGAAACCACGGTGGACTGCGGGATCAAACACCTACAAGAAAGATTCAGAACAAAACTCGATTGTTTGGCAGCAAAGATACATATATTATTCCAGATTTCCTATTTTTCTGATTTTTATCTCGATTACAATGTCATTTCACCGCCCGGAAGCCGCCTGGCGGCCTGCATTTCAAATTCGTTTCAGATTTAGGCCCCAACTTTGCATCACCGTTTCCCGGACTCCGCATATTTTTTGTACTTTTGTACGGGACGTAACCGAAAGAGAATTAACAGACAGAAATGATGAGAAAATTAACGGTCCTGCTCCTGCTGACAACCTGCTGGTCGTTGGCCGCAGCCCAGGAGGCGACACAAGCCCAGACGACGCAAAAGCGCAAACCCCGCACCGAAATCTTCGCCGCCGATTCGACCGGCGAGTTGTTGGCGCAACTGCGCAACATGCCCAATATCGAGATCGGCAAGGGTATCACCTTCCGGCCCAAAAACGACTGGTTCGAACTGACGATGCGTTTCCGCATGCAAAACCTGCTGGCGCTGTCATTCGACGACGATTTCACGCTCACCAAGACCGAAGCCCGCGTGAAACGGCTCCGGCTGCGCTTCGACGGATATATCTACTCGCCCAAACTGGTCTACTCGGTCCAGTTGGGCTTCACCTCCTACGACACCGAACCGCTGCCCGACGGCAGCATGAACATCGTGCGCGACGCCATCGTCTACTACGTGCCCAACGCCACCTGGAATATCGGGTTCGGACAGACCAAGATCAAGGCCAACCGGGCGCGGATCAACTCGTCGAGCGCCTTACAGTTCGTCGACCGCAGTATCGTCAACAGCGAGTTCAACCTCGACCGCGATTTCGGATTCTTCGGTGAATACAACATGCGCCAGAGCGAAGGTTTCAACCTCTCGGCCAAAGGCTCCGTCACGCTGGGCGAAGGCCGCAACTGGGGCAGTTCCCCGAACGGTGGCCTGGCTTACACGGGACGCCTGGAACTCTATCCGCTGGGACGTTTTAAATCGAAGGGCGATGTCATCGAAGGCGATTACGAATACGAAGAGCGGCCTAAAATACTACTCGCCGGGGCCTACTCCTACAACCACAAAGCTTCGCGGCTGAAGGGCCAGCGGGGCGGCCTGATGCCCGACGACGCAACGCGCAACCTCGGCTCCTACTTCGTCGATTTCATCCTCGAATACCGGGGATTCGCCTTCTATACCGATTTCATGGGCCGCTCGTGCAGCGAACCGCTGTTCGATCCCGAAAGCAACGCCTTTGTATATAAGGGGCAAGGCCTCAACCTACAGGCCAGCTACCTGTTCAACCGCAAATGGGAAGTCGCCCTGCGCAACTCAACGCTCTTCCCCGACAGCGAGGTACAGCCGTTCGCGGGATATAAAAACTGGAACCAGACGACGCTGGGCGTCACGCGTTACATCATCGGCCACAGCCTCAAAGTGCAGGCCGACATGTCGTACAACAGCCGCAGCCAATCGCTGAACCCCAACTACAACCGCTGGGAAATGCGGTTCCAGTTGGAACTGGGGCTTTGATAAAAGAATCCCGGACCGAAAGTCCGGGATTTTTATTTTACAGGATTTTCAAGGCGATTTGCGCGCAAGCTTCGGCATCGGCCAGGGCGTGGTGGTGATTTTCGAGTTCGAAACCGCAGGCGGCGGAGACGGTATGCAACTGGTGGTTGGGCAGGCGGCTCCCGAAAGTGCGGCGCGAGGCGCGGCAGGTGCAGTAGAACGTATAACCGGGATATGGCATGCCGTAAAGATCGAACACGGCGCGCAGGCAGCCCTCGTCGAAAGGCGAGTTGTGGGCCACGAGCGGCAGCCCCGCGATACGGGGTTCGACCTCGTGCCACACCGACGCGAAATCGGGCGCTTCAACCGTATCTTCATAAGTCAGGCCGTGAATAGCCGTCGTAAAACGGCTGTAAAAATTGGGCCGGGGACGGATCAGGCGGTAAAACGTATCGACCACCTCGCCGCCGCGCACGACGACGACGCCCACCGAGCAGACGCTCGTGCGTTGACCGTTGGCCGTTTCGAAGTCTATGGCTGCAAAATCTTTCATCGTTTCAGTATATGCGTCCTGCAAATATACGCATTTCCGCGTCGGGACGTACATCCCGAACGAAAAAAAGCTCCGCCTATTGCAGACGGAGCCGGATGAAGTTCAGGATAGGATAGTCAGGTGGCGAGGTCAACCGCCATGGTTCACGCTGCAAAACTACCCCGCCGCCGTTTCACCCGTACGACGGTCCCGTGACAATAAAACGAACGAACCGTTGCAAACGGGTTACAACGGTTCGTCCGGATCTTCAGGCAGGATCGCTACCAGTTCTCGCCGCCGATGGCTGCCCAGTCCTCGACCTGCGCCCGGGCGGCCCACGCCTCCCATTCGGCAGCCAGTTCCCGCACCAGCTCGGGATGCTGCGCCGCCAAATCGCGGGTCTCGGTGCGGTCCGTTTCGAGGTCGTAGAGTTCCCATGCGCCGCCCGACGGATAGGCGCGCAGCGTACGCCAACTGCCCGGATATTCGGCGACGAGTTTCCACCGTCCGCGCCGGACAGCCTTGTTGCCCTCGTGCTCCCAGAACATCGTGCGGGTCGTGTCGATACGGTTTTCGCGGAACGTCGCAGCGAAACTCCGGCCCTCGGCCGGAATGGTTTTCAGGCCTCGGATCGAATCGGGATATTCGCCGCCGGCCAGTTCGAGGAATGTGGGCATAAAATCGGCGATACCGAAAACGCCGTCGCGGAAAGCGCCTTTGTCGGTGATTTTTCCGCCCCATGAGACGATCATCGGAGCGCAGATGCCGCCTTCGTGAATCCAGCTCTTGTAACGGCGGAACGGCGTGCCGCAGAGGTGCGCCCACTGGGGCCCGTAGCTGCCGTAGGTGTCGTCGGGACCGAGCGCCAGGCCCGGGATGTCGCCCGCGTGCACGGGGCGACCGTCGCGCGTCCGGGCGGGAATCATCCGGTCGCCCCAATGTTTTCCGGTACGTTCGACCGTATTGTGCAGATGCCCTTCGTTCGAAGCGCCGTTATCCGACAGGAAGACGATCAGCGTGTTGTCGAGCAGGCCGCGGCGGCGCAGGTCGCCGACGATCTCGCCCACGCCGGCATCCATCTGTTCGACCATCGCGGCGTAGACCTCCATGCGCATCTGCTGCCACTCCTTCTCGGTCTCGTCGGCCCAGTCGTAGCATTGTTCGTCTTTTGAAGGCAGCACGGCGTCGGCAGGGAGGACGCCCATGCGCTTCATCCGCTCGAAACGCTGCATACGCAGCGAATCCCAGCCCGCTGCAAAACGTCCCTTGTATTTTTCGATGTATTCGGGACGGGCGTGTAGCGGATAATGGGGCGCGGTGTAGGCCACATAGAGGAAAAACGGATTGTCCTCCCCGGCCATCTCCCCGATAAACTGCCGGGCGCGGTCGGTGATGGCCTCCGTATAATAATAGTCGCCTTCGGCGCGGATCGGGGTGTTGCCGTCGAACAGGCACTTGGGGTCCCAGAAACTGCCGTGCCCGCTCAGCGTGCCGTAAAAGCGTTCGAAGCCGCGCTGCATGGGCCACTGCGAAGTGTCGCCCGCAGGATCGGTATTGTTCGTAACATGCCATTTGCCCGACATGGCCGTCTGGTAACCGCTCGCACGAAGCGCCTCGGCCAGCGTCACGGAGTTCGGAGCCAGCGTACCGCGGTAACCCGGATAGCCCCGGTCGGCGACCATGTGGCCGACGCCCGCAAGGTGGGGCGTAAGGCCCGTAAGCAGGCTCGCCCGCGAAGGACAACTGCGCGCCGTGTTGTAGAACTGGCGGTAACGAAGGCCGTTGGCGGCCAGCGAATCGAGGTTGGGAGTCGAAATCTCACCCCCGAAACAGCCCAGGTCGCTGAACCCCAGGTCGTCGGCAAGAATCAGCACGATGTTGGGCCGCTCGTCGGCAGGGGCCTTTTCAGCGCAGGCCGTGAGCGTCGCAACTCCCGTCACGGCGGCGCCTGCAAGGCAGAATTTTTCCAATGCGTTCGGTTTCATGTTGTAGGTCGGTTAGTCCGGAAAGTGATATTGAAACCTGTATCCGGTCGATTAATCTTATTTGTCAGACAAATATAGGTGTTTTTTCAGGAAAAACAAAAAAACGGGCAGTTTATCAACATCTCATATAGTCGGGACTGACAATATAACCCGGCAGACAGAAGGCCGCAGGCCGGGGAAACCGCCGGCCGGAAGGGAATATCCGGCTGGCAGAAGCGAAATGGCCTGTCGAAACGACACGGCCGGGAAAACGGGCGAATGCCGGGAATCAGCCCCTCGCCGGTTCGGCCGCACCGCCCCCGAGGCCGATCGACTGCACGCACTGTTCGAAATCGCCCTCTGCGACGAGCGAGCGCAGCCGCGTGCGCGAACGGTAGCTGTACACCGTATTGACCGAACAATGCAGCAGTGCGGCAATCGTCGCCGTGTCGGTGATGCCCAGCCGGACCAGGGCGAAGATGCGCAGTTCCGTCGTGAGGCTTCCCGCACGGCGGACTTCGACACGGACATCCTCCGCGAGCAGGCGGTTGAACTCCCCGATAAACGAAGGGAAAAGCCCCAGGAAGGTGGTGTCGAAATTGTGGTAGAATTCCTTCAGTTCGTCGCTCCGGACATCGGTTCCGGCATACTCGCGCCGCAGTTCGTCGGAACGTCCGTCGCGCAGCATTTTACCGACATAGCGATAGGTGTCGGCCAGTTTGTAGATATATTCGGAGATCGTCTTCAGGAAGCCGCCGATATAGACCTCCTTGATACGGTTGGCGTCGGCGATGCGGATGTTCTGCCGGCTCAGGTCGGCATTGGTCTCGCGCAGGCTGGCAGCCAGTTCGGCCAGTTTTACGTTCGACTCGCGCAGGGTTTGCTGCACGGCGTTGAGCCGCCGGTTCTGGCGCAGGACGAACAGCACGCCCCCGATTGCCGAAAGGGCGAAAAGGAAAGCGAAAAGGGTCAGCACGACATACATCGTGCGTACCCGGGCATTGCGCTCGCTGTACGCCTGTTCGATCTGCGGCAGGATCGCCATATCGCGCCACGAACGGATGGGCGAATTGTAGGCCTGCGTATCGTTGATCGCAACGCGGATGCACCGCATCGCCCGCCCGGCATCGCCGCGGCGCAGCAACTCTTCGGCCACTGCGCCCAAAGCGCCGTAATCGCGGACCGCCCCCCGCACATCGGCCATGGCGGCACGTACGAGCCACTCGAAGCGCGCCGCCTCGTCGCCCCGGTACTTTTCGCTTTCCGATTTGTAAAATGCCGCGCGGGCATAGTCGTGCGACGCAGGCGGAACACATGCCAACGCACTGTCGCACGCCGCAACGGCACGGTCGTAATCGCCCTCGTCCACAGCAACGAGGTAAGCGAAGTAGAAACGTTTCGAAACAGCGTCGGTGGTCTCCAGCGCACGGCGGGCATAATAGTCCTCGCAGGCCCGGAACCGGTCGCGCTGGGGCCCCGGTTCGCTCTGGCTGCGGCACTCGCGGTGCTGGCGGTGCTGCGCGGCATAGTAGGCCGCCTGCGTCGCACGGCTCATATGCAGCGTATCGATGATGCCCGCAAGCACCCGGTCGGCTTCGAGGAAGCGGCCGTTCATGCTGTAACACATCGCCATGACGGACTTGGCACGGATCGTCAGGTCGGCATCCCCGGCCTTCTCGGCCAGCGCGATGCTGCGGCGCAGGTAACCGATCGTCGAATCGCTCTGGTAGGCGAAATAACGTTCGGCGATCTCCGCCGTGACGGCATAACGCTCCCGAAAGCCGAGCGCATCGTTCCGCAGCAGGAGTTTGAGCGAATCGAGGCGCGTCTCGTGCCGAAGCAGGAACTCCTCCCGGCGGTCGAGCAGGCCGTCCAGGCGGCGAAGCAGCGTATGTATATCCGAAGGTTCCCCGGCACGGACACCGGACACGGTGAGAAAAACGACAAAAAGAGCAAGCAGTTTTTTCATTTCAAACGGCAGATTTGCGCAAATATAGCGATAAAAAGCGGGGGAAAGCAAATTTAACCGCCCCTATTATTTGTATAATCCGGAGGTCCGACAAATAACATATTATTGATTTACAAGAAAATAGCGCCAAATATCGTTTATATTTTTCCGAGCACCCGTCCCAGCGGGCTTTTCCTGCGCTAACTTTGCAGAAAATCGAACCGTAAACCAAGATCGAAAAAACAATGAAAACCTCCGTAAAACTTTTGCTCGCCCTCGTGACGGCAGCAGCGGCCATTGCGCCGGCCGGCGCCCAGCAGGTCGTCGGATGGGACGAAGCCTACCGACAGGCCGACGCCCGGATCGCACGACTGACCCTCGACGAGAAGATCTCGTTCATGCGCGGCTACTCCTCTTTCTTCTTCTACGGCGTGCCCGAAAAAGGCATGCCCTACATCTATCTCTCCGACGCCACGCAGGGCGTACACATGCGCGACAACCTGTCCGATCCCACGATGGTCCGGCAGTTGGAGCGTTCGACGGCCTTCCCGTGTCCGATAGCACTCGCGGCGACCTTCAATCCGTCGCTGGCCTATAAATATGCCGAAGCCGTAGGCGAAGAGTGCCGGGCAGGAGGTATCGAGGTATTGCTGGGTCCGGGTATGAACATCTACCGCAACTCGCAGAACGGACGCAACTTCGAATACATGGGCGAAGACCCGCTGCTCTCGTCGGCGATGGTCGCCGAATACGTGAAGGGCATGCAGTCGACGGGAACCGTCGCGTGTCTGAAACACTTCATCTGCAACGAAACAGAGTTCTACCGCCGCCGCTCCAATTCGATCGTCGACGAACGGGCGCTGCACGAGATCTACCTGCCGCCGTTCAAAGCCGGCATCGACGCGGGCGTAGGCTATGTGATGACCTCCTACAACCGCCTCAACGGAGAATGGGCCGGGCAGAACGCCGACCTGATCCAGCGTATCCTGCGCGGCGAACTGGGATTCCAGGGCTGCGTGATGAGCGACTGGACCTCGGTGAACGATACGGAGAAGGTGGTTAAAAGCGGCCAGAACGTCGAAATGCCGGGTCGCAAGGAGTTCTTCGGCGAGGTGCGCGAACTGCTCAAGACGGGTCGCATCACGGAGAAGGACATTGAAAAGATGATCCGCCCCAACATCGCCACGAGCATCGCATTCGGTCTTTACGACCGGGAAAAATACGTTCCCGAACTGTTGGAGAAATTCCCGGCACACAAACAGACCGGCTACGAGGTAGCCGCAGAGGGCATCGTACTGCTGCGCAACAACGGCATCCTGCCGCTGGCCCCGGGCCGCAAAATCCTGCTTACGGGACGCTTCACCGAAGCGATTCCGCGCACGGGAGGCAGCACGTCGTCCTCGGCCGAGGTACTGGGCTACGACAATGTGACCCTGACTGCGGCCCTCCGCAGCGTCTACGGCGACGCGGTCCGCGTCGTCGAAAAACCCTCCCGCGAGGAGTTGGCGGCGGCCGACGTGGTCCTGCTGTCGACGGGAACGATCGACGTAGAGTCGTTCGAACGCCCCTTCGCACTGCCCAAGGAGGAGGAAGCCTTCGTCCGCACGGCGGTCGAGGCCAATCCCAATACCATCGTGCTGGTCAACTCGGGTTCGGGTATCCGCATGGGCGGCTGGAACGGCAAGGCCGCGGCGGTTATCTACGGCTGGTATCCGGGACAAAGCGGATTCACGGCGCTGGCCGACATCCTTTCGGGCAAACTGTCGCCCTCGGGCAAACTGCCGATGACCATCGAGAAGGAGTTCAACGATTCGCCGGCCAAAGGCACGATGCCCGCCGGTGCTGAGTTCTACAACAAAGCGCCCCGCGCCTACAACGAACGCCTGATCCAACTCTACGACATCGACTACAAGGAGTCGGTGCTGGTCGGCTACCGCTGGTACGAAACCAAGGGTGTCGAACCGCTCTACCCCTTCGGATTCGGGCTTTCGTACACGACCTTTGCGCTGGAAAAACCCCGCGCCCCGAAAGTATTCCCCGCGGACAAACCGCTGAAGGTGAGCGTCACGCTGACCAACACGGGCGACCGCGAAGGCGCGGAGGTCGTACAACTCTACGTCTCGGAGAACAATCCGACGGTGCTCCGTCCGAAAAAGGAGTTGAAAGGCTTCCGGAAGGTAGCCGTAGCCCCCGGCAAAAGCACCGTCGTGGAGTTCGAACTCGACCGGCAGGCGCTGGCGTTCTGGGACACACAGTCGCGCGGCTGGAAAGTCAACCCGGGCGAATACACCCTTTCGCTGGGAACCTCGTCGGTCGACATCGCCGCTACGCTGCCCGTTACGGTAAAATAGACAAGAAACACCTGACAAAAGCGCCGCATCTGTAACAGATGCGGCGCTTTTCGTATCGGGAAATACCCTCCTACTCCCACTCGATGGTTGCGGGCGGTTTCGAGGAGATGTCGTACACGACGCGGTTGACCCCCTTGACTTTGTTGATGATGTCGTTCGAAAGATCGGCCAGGAACTCGTAGGGCAAATGCACCCAGTCGGCCGTCATGCCGTCGGTCGAGGTCACGGCACGCAGGGCCACGCAGCTTTCGTAAGTACGCTCGTCGCCCATCACGCCGACGCTCTTCACCGGAAGCAGGATAGCTCCCGCCTGCCACACCTGGTCGTAAAGCCCGGCGGCACGCAGCGAGTCGATATAGATTTTATCCACGTTCTGGAGGATTTCGACCTTCTCGGGCGTGATGTCGCCCAGGATACGGATCGCAAGGCCCGGTCCCGGGAAGGGATGGCGGCCTATCAACTGCTCGGAAATACCCATCGAACGACCCACGCGGCGCACTTCGTCCTTGAACAGCAGGCGTAGCGGCTCGACAATGCGAAGGTTCATCTTCTCGGGAAGTCCGCCGACGTTATGGTGCGACTTGATCGTAGCCGAAGGGCCGTTGACCGAGCACGACTCGATCACGTCGGGGTAAATCGTACCTTGCGCCAGCCACTTGACATCCTTGATCTGGATGGCCTCTTCGTTGAAAACCTCCACGAAGTCGCGGCCGATGATCTTGCGTTTCGTTTCAGGATCCGTAACGCCCGCCAAGTCGCCGAGGAATTTGGCCGAGGCATTCACGCCCTTGACGTTCAGGCCCATGTGCTTATACGATTCGAGCACCTCCGCAAACTCGTTCTTACGCAGCAGGCCCGAATCGACGAAAACGCAGTAGAGGTTCTTACCGATGGCCTTGTGCAGCAGCACGGCGGCTACCGACGAATCGACGCCGCCCGAAAGTGCCAGCACGACCTTGTCGTCGCCCAGCTTCTCGCGCAACTCGCGCACGGTCGACTCCACGAAACTCTCCGAGGTCCACGACTGTTCGCAGCCGCAGATGTCCACGACGAAGTTCTTGAGCAACTGCGTGCCGTCGGTCGAGTGGTAAACCTCCGGGTGGAACTGGATGCCCCAGGTCTGCTCGCTCTCGATGTGGAACGCGGCGACACGCACGTCTTCGGTGCTGGCGACCAGTTTATAGGTTTCGGGCACACGCGTAATGGTGTCGCCGTGCGACATCCACACCTGCGTGCGGGCAGGAAGTCCCTGCATCAGCGCATCCGACGAATCGCCCACGGTAAGCATCGCGCGGCCGTATTCGCGGCTGGGAGCGGGCTGCACCTCACCGCCGAAAGCCGAGGCAAGGTATTGAGCTCCGTAGCAGACGCCGAGCAGCGGCAGTTTGCCCTTGATGGCCGAAAGATCGGGGGTCGGGGCCTGGGCGTCCCGCACGGAGAAGGGGCTGCCCGAGAGAATCACGCCCCGAACCGACGCGTCGAGCGGCGGAACTTTGTTGAAGGGGTGGATTTCGCAATAGACGCAGAGTTCGCGCACACGCCGTGCAATGAGCTGCGTGTACTGCGAACCGAAGTCGAGAATCAGGATTTTTTCCATCTATTTCAGATTTATTTTTTCTTTTGCAAAGAGCGGTAAGCAACGTAACCGGCCACGACCGCCGTTGCTACGAGCGACAGGGAGGTGAGCGTCCGGTTGTCCGACAAAAGATAGGTCAGCAGTCCCAGTACGGCGACGATCGCTGCCATCCATTCGTACCAGGCCGGTTGTTTCGAATCACCCGCCATCGCAACTAACGCTCGCTCGAATAGTTAGGCGCTTCGCTCGTGATGGCCACATCGTGCGGATGGCTCTCCAGCATACCCGAAGCCGTAATGCGGATGAAGCGGGCCTGCTTGAGCGCCCCGATGTCCTTTGCCCCGCAGTAGCCCATACCCGAACGGACTCCGCCGATGAGCTGGTAAACCGTCTCGGAGAGGGAGCCCTTGAACGGCACGCGCGCAGCGATGCCTTCGGGAACGAGTTTGCTGATGTTGCCCTCACAGCCCTTCTGGAAATAACGGTCGGCCGATCCGGCCTTCATGGCGTCGATCGACCCCATGCCGCGGTAACTCTTGAACTTACGGCCGTTGAAGATAATCGTTTCGCCCGGAGCCTCCTCCGTACCGGCGAACATCGAACCGATCATCACGCAGTCGCCGCCCGCAGCCAGCGCCTTCACCAGGTCGCCCGAATAGCGCAGGCCGCCGTCGGCAATCACCGGAACGCCGCTTTCGCTAGCTACGGAAGCCACGTCGTAGATGGCCGTCAACTGGGGAACGCCCACACCCGCGATGATACGCGTCGTACAGATCGAACCCGGACCGATCCCGACCTTCACGCCGTCGGCGCCGTTCTCGATCAGGTAGCGCGCCGCACCGCCCGTGGCGATGTTGCCCACCACAACGTCGAGCGAGGGATAAGTCTCCTTGATGCGTTTGAGCATCGAAACGATATTGGCCGAATGGCCGTGTGCGGAATCGAGGACAACGGCGTCGACATCCTCGGCAACCAGCGCTTTCACGCGGTCCATGGCGTCGGGCGTAACACCGACGCCGGCAGCCACGCGCAGACGCCCTTTCGCATCCTTGCAGGCATTGGGATGATCCTGAACCTTGGTGATGTCCTTATAAGTAATAAGCCCCACCAGATGGCCTTCGTCGTCCACCACGGGGAGCTTTTCGATCTTGCTGTTCAGCAGAATTTCCTGGGCATGGGCCAGTTCGGGATTGTGCGTCGTCACGAGGCGGTCGCCGGGAGTCATCACCTCTTCGATGCGGCGCGTCATGTCGCGCTGGAAACGCAGGTCGCGGTTGGTGACGATGCCGATGAGGATTTTATCCGAATCCACGACCGGAATGCCTCCGATCCGGTTCTCTTTCATCAGATTCAGCGCGTCGCCGACGGTGTGGTCCTTGGAAATGGTCACCGGATCGTAGATCATGCCGTTCTCGGCGCGTTTCACCTTGCGGACCTGGGCGGCCTGTTCGGCAATGGTCATATTCTTGTGGATCACGCCGATTCCGCCTTCGCGTGCCAAGGCGATCGCCAGCGGCGCTTCGGTAACCGTGTCCATAGCAGCGGACACAATGGGGATGTTGAGCTTGATATTTCGCGAGAAACGGGTCTGGACATTGACCTCTCGCGGCAACACTTCCGAATAGGCGGGTATAAGCAGCACATCGTCGAAGGTAAGTCCTTCGGGCTGAACCCTTTCATTGATAAAAGACATAATGAACGTGGATTTTTGTTGCTCGCAAATGTAGTGATTATTTTCGAAACGGCCTAATTTCCGGCCCGATCCGTCGATTTTTTTATCAACATTTTATTCAGGGACTCTCCACGAAAAGAGGTCCGGCTCGTGAGCCGGACCTCTTTTTCTTGGGACACAATCGCTTAATACTGCTCCTTTTCGTTGGGGAAATCACAGTCCTTGACATCCTTGACATACTGCTCCACGGCCCCGGTCATCACCGAATGCAGATCGGCATAACGGCGCAGGAAACGCGGCGAGAAGCCTTTGTTGATGCCCAGCATGTCGTGGATCACGAGCACCTGGCCGTCGCAGCCCCCGCCTGCGCCGATACCGATCGTCGGTGCGGAAATCTCCTTCGTGACCCGGGCGGCCAACTCGGCCGGAATTTTTTCGAGCACGATGCCGAAACATCCCGCATCGCTCAGCAGGCGTGCGTCACGCAACAGCTTCTCGGCCTCAGCCTCCTCCTTGGCGCGAACGGCGTAAGTGCCGAACTTGTGGATCGACTGGGGCGTCAGGCCGAGGTGTCCCATGATGGGAATGCCGGCCGACAGGATGCGCTGCACCGATTCGAGGATCTCCTCGCCGCCTTCCATCTTCACGGCATCGGCTTCGGTCTCCTTCATGATGCGGACAGCCGAGTCGAGGGCCACCTTCGAGTTGCCCTGGTAGGTTCCGAACGGCAGGTCGACAACGACCAGCGCACGCTCTACGGCGCGTACGACCGAGCGAGCGTGGTAGATCATCATATCGAGGGTGATGGGAACCGTGGTCTCGTAGCCGGCCATCACATTGGCAGCCGAGTCGCCCACGAGGATCACGTCGATACCTGCGGCATCGACGATCTTCGCCATCGAATAATCGTAAGAGGTAAGCATGGCGATCTTTTCGCCCCGCTGCTTCATTTCCGTAAGGCGATAAGTCGTAACCGCACGAACTGTACTTTCAACAGACATTACTTCGGATTTTAGTTTTTAAATCGGGGCAAAGATAGCGCAAGCCGAGCGCAATGACAAATTTATTTGAGCATTGCCGAGGCGCAGTCTGTCTAAACCGGCCCCCGGTAAAGTCGCGCAAGCCGAGCGCAATGGCAAATTTATTTTGAGCAGGACTGAACAGCGGCGGCAAAGCCGGTTTCCGGCCCTAAAAACAACCTTTCAGTTGGGCGAAGAAAGTCCACAAAACGACACCGCCCGAGACCGACACGTTGATCGAATGTTTCACGCCCACCTGCGGAATCTCGACGGCCCCGTCGCACAGGTCGACGGCCTCCTGCCCTACGCCGTCGACTTCGTTGCCGAAGACGAGCGCATACTTCACGCCCGGCTGTGTGCGGAAATCGTCGAGCATCACGGCCCCTTCGACCTGCTCCACGGCGTAGATCGCATAGCCCTCTTCTCGCAGCCGCGCGATACACTCCTCCGTCGTGCCGTAATAACTCCAGGGTACGGTCAGTTCGGCGCCCAGGGCCGTCTTGTGGATGTCGCGGCTGGGCGGCGTGGCGGTGATGCCGCACAGGGCGATCCGCTCCACGGCGAAGGCGTCGCCCGTGCGAAAAAAGGCCCCGACGTTCTGCGACGAACGAACGTTGTCCAGGACTACCGCGACGGGCATCTTCGCCATTGCGGCGAACTCCGAAACCGAGGGCCGGCCGAGCTCTTCGTTGGTGATTTTACGCATAATGGGTCGGAATGTATGATTTCGGGGGGCAAAAGTAAATAAAATTAAAATCTTTTCCTTACTTTTGTCAGCTATATTCCGTTGATCCCTATGAAAAAACTCTTACTCTTGCTCGCCCTTTCCGGAAGCACCCTCGCAGGATACTCGCAGGAGATTCTGTTAGGAACCGATTTCAAAATGTATTTCGACAACAAGGAGTTCGGCAGCAATGAATTTGCCGTTCCGGGTTTGGACATTGAATCCGGTACGGATTTCGCGGCCCGGCTGACGCCTCGCGTGGGCATCCGGTGGGACGAGAAAAACACGCTCGTCATCGCCGCGGACATGATCAAAAATTTCGGTTCGGCGGAATCGGCCTATCTTTCGGAGATCAAGCCCGTCTTCTACTACCAGTTCCAGACGCCCAAGGTGACAACCGTGGCCGGTATCTTCACACGCGACATGATGCACGACGACGACTATTCGACGGCGTTCTTCACCGAGTCGTACCGCTTCTACCACAACCGCATGAACGGTGTGCTGGCGCAGTACAACGGCAAACGGAACTCCTACGTCGAATTCGTCTGCGACTGGGAAGGCATGTATTCCACCCTCTCGCGCGAAAAATTCCGCATCCTGCTCGCCGGGCGTCACTACCTCGACACCTTCTACTACGGATTCAACTATTCGATGTTCCACTTCGCCGGCCAGAAAGACGCGGCCCTGGAGAACGTCGTCGACCTACAGTTGCTGAACCCCTGCGTCGGCGTGAAGTTCAACGCCTTCTTCGATTTCGACATCAAACTGGGAGCTTTGCTCACAGCTCAGCGCGACCGCAGTTTCGGACACAAATGGGAAAAGCCCTGCATGGGAGAATTCGCCTTCAGGATCAGCCGCTGGGGCTTCTCGCTCGACGAAAGGCTGTATGTAGGGGACAATATCCACCCCTTCTTCTACGGAAACGAGCTGGAGAACAACGACGGTACGACAACCCACATCCCCTACGGCCGCGAGCTCTACCCGGGTGAGAGTTTTTTCCGCACCGATCAAAAAGTATACAGCCGCACGGCGCTCTCCTACCGCCGCTCGTTCTTCGACGACACAGTCTCGGTCCGTGCCGAGTTCGCCGCCCATCACGACGGAACCGCCCTGGGAACCCAGCAGATGCTGGTCGTGGGCGTGAAACTGCTCAAAACGGTTTACAACAGTAAAAATCATAAAAAATAGCAATATCCAACCATATGGCAAGCGAAACAAACGAAACACGGGAGAAGTCGCTGAACTTCCTTGAAGAGATTATCGAAGAGTCGATCGCAAAGGGCGAAACGCGCGTACAGACCCGTTTCCCGCCCGAGCCGAACGGCTACCTGCATATCGGCCACGCCATTTAGATGCAGGACAATGTAACGATAGCTATTCATTGGCAGTCATCGCCCTCAAA